>Ga0187847_10000205_pt1 | contig 71436 bp, 57 predicted proteins | sample June2016WEW_4_10_FD_132458 | JGI IMG/M metagenome (GOLD analysis project Ga0187847, IMG submission 132458) | Peatland microbial communities from SPRUCE experiment site at the Marcell Experimental Forest, Minnesota, USA - June2016WEW_4_10 | ecosystem: Environmental > Terrestrial > Soil >...
TACTTCACAATCTCTGAAACCGTGCCGGCGCCTACTGTGCGGCCGCCTTCGCGGATCGCAAACCGCAAGCCCTTTTCCAAAGCTACCGGCGTGATCAGCTCCACGGTCAACTGCACGTTGTCGCCCGGCATCACCATCTCTACGCCTTCGGGCAGCTCCGCCACTCCCGTCACGTCCGTGGTGCGGAAGTAAAACTGCGGACGATAGCCCTTGAAGAACGGCGTGTGACGGCCGCCCTCTTCCTTGCTCAACACGTATACTTCACCCTTGAAATTGGTGTGCGGCGTGATCGATCCAGGCTTCGCTAAAACCATTCCACGCTCCACATCTTCCTTGGGAATGCCGCGCAGAAGGATGCCCGCGTTGTCGCCCGCCATGCCTTCGTCCAGCTGCTTCTTGAACATTTCCACGCCCGTGCAAACGGATTTGCGCGTCTCGCGGAAGCCCACAATCTCCACGTCCTCGCTGACCTTCACCTTGCCGCGCTCGATGCGTCCCGTGACCACGGTGCCGCGACCGGAGATCGAGAAAATATCTTCAATCGGCATCAGGAAAGGCTTGTCGACCGCGCGATCAGGCCGCGGAACGTACGTGTCCACCGCCTCCATCAGCTCGTCGATCTTGGCTTCCCACTTGGGGTCGCCGTTCAACGCCAGCAAGGCCGAGCCGCGAATTACCGGCGCGTCTTCCGGAAACTGATACTTGCCCAGCAGCTCGCGCACTTCCATCTCGACCAGATCGATCAACTCTTCATCCTCGACCGCGTCGCACTTATTCAAAAACACCAGCACGCAGGGCACGCCCACCTGGCGCGCGAGCAGCACGTGCTCCTTGGTCTGCGGCATCGGGCCGTCGGTGGCCGCAACCACGAGTATGGCTCCGTCCATCTGCGCCGCGCCGGTGATCATGTTCTTGATGTAGTCGGCGTGACCAGGGCAATCGACGTGCGCATAGTGCCGATTCTTGGTCTCGTACTCGACGTGCGCCGTGGCGATGGTGATGCCGCGCTCGCGCTCTTCCGGTGCGTTGTCGATCGAGTCAAACGAACGGAAGACGTTCTTTGGATTGTGCTTCTGCAATACCTTGGTGATTGCCGCCGTCAATGTCGTCTTGCCGTGATCGATGTGACCGATCGTGCCCACGTTCACGTGCGGCTTGCTGCGATCAAACTTTTCCTTCGCCATTGCCCTTCAGTTCCTTCCGTTAGACTTTTTGTGGCGCTCCGGAAGACCGGAAGCGCAAAAACTTGTGCTGCACGCCTCAATAGTAGGCGTAGACCTTCAAATATCGCTGCCGCAGCTCGAGAGGCACCGCCTCCACCTTCTGCAGGTAGCGCTCACGAGTCAGGGCCTGATCGGAGACCGGCAGTGCACGATAAAGCTCCGCGGCATCCTTGCCCATCAGCCCGCGCTGCAGAGCGCCTTCGAAGTCGCGAATCCGCAGCTTCGATCGGCCGACACGGCTCAGAAAAACCTCTACGTCCCGCGCGTCGAAGGCTGCGTCGATGCGCGCATGAAGCTGCGCATATCCCTGCTCATCCTGGACGGCTATTGCTGCCTGCTCGAACTTCATTTTCTGCCTCACCGGGCTTACTTAGCCCTGTCGCCTGTTTCCAATCATGGAGCGGGAGACGAGGATCGAACTCGCGACCAACAGCTTGGAAGGCTGTGACTCTACCACTGAGTTACTCCCGCCGAACGAGCTAACAGCTAACAGTAGATAGCTAACAGTTCTTTTCTTGCCTATAGGCGCTTCAACAACGCATCCGCCCATTGCAAATACTGTCAGCTATAAGCTGTCCGCCGATTTTCTGGAGCTGATGACCAGGATTGAACTGGTGACCTCTCCCTTACCAAGGGAGTGCTCTACCAACTGAGCTACATCAGCCCTCTTACAAACTTTGCACCCCTGGGCTCCGGGAGTGACTCTTTGCGTCAGGGTTAAAACCCTGACCTACCGCACCATCAGCCCTCTTACAAACTTTGGGGCGTCTAACTGCCATCCCCATCCCCGCTGCGGCGAATCTTCTCCGCGTGGCGAGCTAACACTGTCTTCAAAGCCATTCCGCCGACAATAATCAGCGGAAGCAACCGCAACTCCACCGGCTTGCCGTGAACGAGAATCGTGCCCTCTCCCACGGTAAACCAAGCCAGCACTGCCAAAATCGCGTATAGCGCCAGCGCCACCCAATACTTCCGGTCCAAATCTGAACCGGTACTGTGAAGGCCCTTCATCTTGCGGTCGAGTTCGCGCCCATAATTACTCATTCCGGCTGCGATCCTTCGCGCATTCCAACCCTCAAATCATGGTGCACAGGGGAGGATTCGAACCTCCGTAGCTCCAAGGAGCGGCAGATTTACAGTCTGCTGCCATTAACCGCTCGGCCACCTGTGCTCAACCACCCCAGCGACGAGAACCTGTCGCCGGGGACCCCGGTCAGGCGCCCCAGCAGCGAAAATTTCTTGCTGAGGTACCCTACTCATTTACCCCCAGCAAGCAAAGATCGCTTGCCGAGGACCACGTCCAACCCGCCCGCGCTCCATCGTTCAACCCACTTCCGCGCGTCGATTCAACGCGTCCATATCAGCACATCTGGCCAGCACATCAGGCCCCGTCCGGAAAACCTCCGGCTCGCAAAAGCATGCACCTCAGTGGGATCGCCGCAGAGGACAGGTCCGGCACTCGAAAACTTCCAGCGCCGGCAAAACTTATCTGCCGCTTCAAGCCCCGTTTTCCGTTTTTCTCAAGTGGAGCTGGCGAAGGGATTTGAACCCCCGACCCTCTGATTACAAATCAGATGCTCTACCAGCTGAGCTACGCCAGCCCATTCCACCCGGAAAACGTCCCGGAGACCCGAAATCCGTACGGACACACGAAACCTCCGCACGTATCACGGCACAGAAATCAAGGTTAGCACACCCCCACCACCAGAGCAAACCGGAGAATGACAAAGAATAGCGCATCGGGAATAAGGAGTAGAAAACACCCCTGAACTAACCCACATCCATCCAGCCAATTGCCGTTCGCGGTCCGAGCCATTAGACTGATGGTTCGAGGGGCCAGCCATGTTGGTTGTCATGAAGGCGCAGGCAACGCCCGAAGAAATTCAGGCGGTTTGCGAACACATTGAGCAGTTGGGTTTTCGCGCCCATCCATTGCCTGGAGCCCAGCGCACCGCCATCGGAATCACTGGCAACAAGGGTGAAGTGGATCGCGGCAATCTTGAGGAACTGCCCGGTGTTGCGGAAGTGATCCGCGTCTCGAAGGCCTACAAGCTGGCCAGTCGCGACGTGAAGGAAGAAGACACCGTCATCCGTTTTGCGGGAACCGACGCTGCCATCGGTGGTGGCGGGTTGGCCATCGTCGCCGGGCCTTGCTCGATCGAAAGTCGCGAGCAGGCATTTGCCATTGCCGAAGAGGTGGCCGCATCGGGCGCGCAGTTTTTCCGCGGCGGCGCTTACAAGCCGCGCACATCCCCTTATGCATTTCAGGGTCTGGGCGTCGAAGCACTGCGCATCATGGCCGAGATCCGCGACCGCTTCGGGTTACGCATTATTACCGAAGCCATCGACAACGAGACACTGGAATTGGTTGCCGAGTGGGCTGATGTGGTGCAGATTGGCGCTCGCAACATGCAGAACTTCTCTCTTCTGAAACATGCCGGCCAACTGCGCAAGCCTGTGCTGCTGAAGCGAGGCCTCTCAGCTACTTTGGATGAATTTTTGATGGCTGCCGAATATATCCTCAGCGAGGGCAACTACGAAGTCATTCTCTGCGAGCGCGGCGTGCGCACCTTTGCCGACCATACTCGCAACACATTGGACCTGAGCATCATTCCCGCCGTGCAGCGGCTTAGCCACTTGCCGATTTTGGTAGATCCCAGCCACGCCACGGGCCGGCGCGACAGTGTGTTGCCGATGGCGCGCGCTGCTGTAGCTTCGGGTGCCGATGGGATCCTGGTTGAGGTCCACAATCACCCCGAAACCGCTCTCTCCGACGGCCCTCAATCCATTTATCCCAGCCAGTTCGCTACCATGATGGACGAGCTCGACCAGATCGCCAATGTAGTGGGCCGCAAGCTGCCGCGCGGCATCCACGTCGGGGTCTCCAAGGCGTGAATCAATGATCGCTCGACTTTCCGCCTTCGCTCTACTGGCTCTGACCCTCACCGGCTGCCGACCGCACGACTTCCCGCAGTACCCGCCCAACTATCGTGAGTACGCCTACGTGACCAACAGCGGCAGCAACACTGTTACTGTTCTCGACGTGGTCGATGTGCGAGTGGACCGCGAGCTCGGCGTTGGTCAGAATCCTGTTGCTGTCGCAGTCAGCCCCACTCGCAACGAAGTGTACGTGGTCAACTCCGGCATTGGTGGCGGACAAGGATCAATAACGGTTATCGACGCGGAAAACAATACCGTCGCGGCAACCATCGCCGTTCACCGCCAGCCAGTCTCCATCGAAATCGATCCCACGGGCGATCTGGCTTACGTGGCCAATTCGGGCTCGAACACCATCTCCGTTCTTGACCTCAAGGCGCGTCGCGAGATCGCGGCCATTGGAGCGGGCGAAGAGCCGGCCGTAGCACGCATCTCCCCGGACGGCAAGACTCTGGCTATAGCCAACCGCCGTGGCAACTCAGTCAGTCTCGTAGATCCGGCCACCCGTCGAGTCCGTAATATCTTTGAGGGCTGCCCTGGCGCCAGCGATGTCGTTGTCCTTCCCGATTCCTCTAAAGTTTTTGTTGCTTGCTCGGCTGGCCACCAAGTTATGGCTATTGCCCTGGCCCGCGCCGAAGCACATCCAGCGGTGCCCGGCCCGATTCAATCCGGCCAAGCTCAACCAGGCCCAGCTGAGCCTGACCGTTTGGAGGCGCTACTCGACGTAGGCCAGGCGCCGTTGCATTTGGCTCTCAAGCCCGACGGCGGTGAATTGTTCGCACTTAACTCTCTTTCCGATTCGATCTCCGAGGTCGTCACCAGTACCGACGACGTCGGCGGCGCTTATATGATCGGCGACAATCCTCTGCGCGGCTTGGTCACGGCCGACAATGCAATGCTCTATGTGGCCAACTTCCGCTCCCAATACGTCACCGTCTACTCGATCGACGACGGCAAACGCGTCGGCTCTATACACGTCGGCGATGGCCCCGCGGCGCTGGTATTTTCCAGTTCTGGGCACCTGCTCTTCGTCGTCGATACACGGTCGGGCGACGTGGCAGTTGTCCGCACCAGCTCAGGCTCGCTATTCACCCTGCTCCCTGCTGGCCGCGCTCCCAGTGCCATTGCAGTCAAAGCCTTCAAACTACCCTGAGCAAAAGGCAAACCCCGCTCTGCCAGAACAGGCCAGAACGGGGCTTGATGAATGGTGCGTGGTTCCCGAGGGGTCGTCCGCCACGATCAGCGCAGCGACAACCCCCGCACGTCGAGATTCCGTTTCGGCAGAGGCTGGCGGAAAGCTGCTGCGATGCTGTCAATGCGGCGCAGAAGGGCCAACAGGCAGGCGGCGACAAATGGAAATCGCTGCTGCTCGGGGGACCAGCAGTTTGACGTCCGCTTTGCTAGGGACTCGCCGGGTTGCTGCTGCATCCCTATCATCTGCTCGTCAGCAGTCTCGCTGTGACGCGCGGCCAGGCCGGCCAAGTAACCGGCTTCGCCGAAGCTGTCCCGGTCGCGTGCGGCTTGCGCCATGGCGTTGTAACGGGCGGCTTCCTGACGGTGGTAATCGGCGATTTCGCCGAAGTTTATGGGCATAGGCGATTCATTTCTCCCGGTCCGCCGGGCGGAGTTGGTATTCGAGCCGTCAGCCTGTTTGTTCGCCCAATGGCCAAGGCGCTTACGGATTAGCGGTTGTTCTCACTCCCCGCACGTTTGCTTCAACTGAGCTATCGGCAGGATTTGAAAAAACTTAAGGAGATGTGTGAGGAAAGACTGGCGAGCAGAGGGAATGGAAGAACCTTTTGATGTTTTTATCGTTTTTTAAATAATTGATAATAAGTGGTTTGATTAGATAAAGGTGGGATTCAAGCGGTTCGCCTTCGCAACAGCCTTTGCGGCAATGAGACTTGCCTCCGCCTCTGCTGCTTCCAGACGATGAGCAGTTTCCAACGGAAGATGGAAGCCCGGTGGTTCAGCGCGGGTCACAATGTGAGCGCGCGGCATCCCGCTTTTGCGCTCGCCAGCGAAGGCCAAGCCAAGCCAGGTAGCCCAGTTGGATGGCCCATGTTATGGCGTAGGCGGCGACGGTAAATTGGTGGTCGAGAATAGCTCGTTGGTCCATTTTTCTCCTCCTGGAATAGACACCTCATACTTCTAAAGCGTCTTGCGCTTCCTGGGCTGCGTATTTCTGTTGCTGGCGTTCGACATGATAGCGCAGGGCGAGGATGAGCAGGCCCCAAGCCAGCCAGGCCAGGACGTTCCAGCCGAAGGCGGCGAGCATGGCGGGGTCCTTGATGCCGGAATCCTCCCCGCCGCCGAAGACCGGCGCGGGATGCTGGGTGCGCCACCAGCGGTTGGACATATAGACGATGGGTACGTCGAGTGCGCCGAAGATGCCGAGGACTGCGGCATAGGTTTGCATCTGCGGTCCGGCGGCAAAGCGGCGCAAGAGTAGGTAGCTGACGTAAATTAGCCAGAGAACCAATGTAGTAGTCAGCCTTGCATCCCAGGTCCACCAGATTCCCCAGGCGCGTCGTCCCCAGAGCGGTCCGGTGATGAGGACCACGGTGCAGAAGACGACGCCCACTTCGGCTCCGGCCAAAGCCCAGGCGTCGGAGGCCTGCGCCAAATCCAAGTGGTTGCGGCGGAAGGACAAAAAGCCTATGGAGCCGGCCAGACTGATGGCGAAGAACAGGAATGAGACCATGGCCGACGGCACGTGGTAGTAGAAGATGCGCTGCACCTCGTGCATGGTCTGCTCGTCGGGAGCGACGTAAATAGCCTGGTAGAAGCCCCAGACCATTAGGGCGGCGGTGACGGCGGCGCAGAGGGCAAATGTGAGTTTCTTCATGGGGAATCCTGATGGAACAATTCCAGTGTACGACTCCCTCGCAGTGAGGCGGAAATCTCGACCGGAAGCTCAGGGCAATCGAATGAACGCCGCGTAATTTCACCACAGTGACACAGGTTCACAGTTGGTGGAATTGTCTGCGAATTATGTGTGGAAGTTATTTATTTTGAATTTGTTATGTGTCGACTAAAGAATTATCTGCAAGGTTTTGAAAATAAAAAAAGGGGGGAGGGGGGTACCTCTTTCCTGAACGCTGAATTCCGTTCCGACCAGTCGGAGAGATCGACCTGATTTGAGGATAACTGCACGGCGGATATGATCTGCAAGATACATTTCATGCGATTGACCGGCGCGAGGCTAGAAGAGCGAAGCCGGTTTACGCAAGAAATCCTATTCGTAGGCCAGCGCGTCGATGGGGTCCTGGCGGGCGGCCTTCCATGCTGGATATAGAGCACCGCAGACGGAACCGACAAATGCAATGACCGCACCCCTGATTACCCAGGTCATGCTCATGTCCAGGTAAAGGGTGGGAAACCTATGGGCCAGTATGGTTCTGACAGCGAAAGAAACTATGACGCCCACCAGCACGCCGGCCACGGCCAGCAGCGAGGTCTCGCGCAGCACTACGCTCACGATGGTTGTTTTGGAGGCGCCCATGGACTTGAGAATTCCAATCTCGCGGGTCCGCTCCAGAACCGAGGTATACATCGACTGGAAGATCACCATAAAGCCGATGATGACGGCGATCCCGATGACCACGTCGATGGCCGTTTTCAAGGCTGGGATGTGATCGGGAGTCATCAGCGAAAACCACTCATCCATGGTTATCACCTGATAGTTTTCGAGGCCGCGGGTGGCATGAATCTCGTCCACAACCAAGTTGATATTCTCGGGCCGGTCGGTCTTGAGATAAAAGAGCGAGGCCTTGCCGTCGGAGCCCATCAGCGCGCCCAGCGTAGCGATGGAGATCAGCTTGCGTCCTCCTTTGCCGTGCTCGAAGATGCCCGAGATGCGAAAGGAGTGCTTGTAGATGAGGAGAGTGTCGCCGACGTGATACCCATGACCGGTGGAGGCAAATACGTCGTCCACCATCACGTCGTATGGGGCCCGGATCGGTCCTCCGGAGAGAAAGGTGAAGGGGCTCAGTCGGCTGAAACTGGGATAGTCGATGCCCCAGAGCACCTCCAGCCCATCGGCCATGGAAAGATTGGTGATAACCGGCGAAGCGACGGTGACGTGCGGCAGTTTTTCGAGCACGGTGGACAATTGCGCGGAGATGGGCGCGCCGCTGACGCCGCTGAAAAAAGTGGCGCTTCCGGGGCGGACGGTGAGGTCAGCCCCAATCCCATTGTTCAGCCGCTTCTGCCCGGTCAGTTGCCCCACCATGATGGCGATGATGGTGAGCATCATGACGACTTCAATGGCTACGGCAAAGACGCTGATGAGCGAGCGCAACGGACGGTGCAGCAGATTGGCGACGATGAGCTTATTCATTCCCGAGCATGGCTCCGAGAGGCGGAATGCCGCGAAAAACCCCTCGTCTTCAGGGTAACAGCCCAGGGGGTGGCGGAGCTGGCGGGTGGTAGTGGTGCAATCTCTGGTTAGCCGGTGATACGGGAGTTTGCGAGATCTGCAATCCTGTGGACAACAGGCCTGGGTCCCTCAACCGGCACCTTGACGACTCACTACCAATAAAAGGAATCCTGCATCCGCACAACCAGACGAGGGTTGAGATCCTTTAGCGGTGTGCCGTCCTTGGTGAACTTTACCTCCACGACAAATTTCTTGTTTGCTTCTCCGGTAAACTCTCCAAGGTTCCTATCCATAACACTGTCTGACCACGCCATATCGCCGTAGCCTGGGGTAGTCCCCTGGGCCACAATATGCTCGCCATCCAATACCTTCCACTCCGCGTCGATTACATTGTCCCAATGGAACATCGCGCAGTGGGACGGGGCACCCCTGCCTCCAATCATGCAAGTCAATTGGCCGGTTGGAAGGCCTCTATTCACTCTTATCCCGATTCTGTAATCGATCTTCTTGACAAGGAACTCTGGCGTCCGCACTGTTGTTCCCTCGGCAAGGGATACAGGCATGACGACCGGTTCATGCTTGCACTTAAAGCAGGGGCCAGCCGATGCGGTCGATGCTATGGTAAGCACCAAAAGAGTCCTGCAAACGATACGAGGCATCCGAAATTTGAAAAGCTTTCTCATCATTCACCTCCGTTCGAATATGCTCCGAACGTATCTGCCTGCAATCGTAGTGGTCGCTCACCTTGCTAAGTTCTCGATTGTGACACTTCTTAAACTGCCACACTCCACCGAAATGTGTTTCGGGTATATGGTCGCCAATCCCGAAACCGCACTACCGCCAGTCAGGCGGACGCGGGTACAAATCGCCTCTGGCGGGCGACAGCGAGGCTCGAGTTTGCCGTAAAATGAAGCCGTCGCCACTGATCGGGGCGGGCCGGCAGCGAGGGCGGATCGTCATTTTAGGCCGAATTGAGCTGGAAAATCCGCAGCTTCCTGAAAAGAAAGGAAAAAGTCATCAGATTTCCTTTGACCGCATGCCAAACCGGGTATATTGTTGTGGTGGAAATCTCACTTAGTATCGAACCGTAATTCTGACCGGCAATGGGCAGCTTTGGAGAAGACCTGCGCATGGAGCGGTTGTCCCGCGGCATTGCGCTGGAAGACATCACGGCGGTAACCAAGATCAGCCAGCGCCACTTGGTCGCGCTGGAAGAGGAGAGGTTCCGTCTGCTTCCGGGCGGAATTTTAAGCAAAGGCATTGTGCGCGGCTACGCGAATGCGGTGGGCCTGGACGAGAATGACTGGACGCAGCGGTTTCTTGAGGCCTATGGCGCCAGCGGACAGATGAAGGAAGACGACATTGGCTGGATGGAGTTTGCCTCGAACGTGGGCAAGGCCCGCATCCAGCAGAGCAATGCGATGGAGCTTCGTCTGCGCTGGATTGGAGGAGTTCTGGTGCTGGTGGCGATTGTGGCCGCCTATCTGGCCGTGCACTACTTTGGGACGCGAGCCGGTTGGTGGCATTCGCTGTTGCATTTGCACCGAGCTTCGGCTGTGGCTCACGCGTTGATGACCCGCGTCTTCTTGCGGATTAAATTCTGACTTCTATCTCTGGCTCTAATTCCTGCTCCGGGCGGCGGCTCTAATTCCTGCCCCAGGGCGGCTTTGCCTGGAGACTCCGACTTTTGGGCAAGAATCGGAGTTCATAGAATTTGTCTGATTTCTGCATTCATGCCTGAGTTGACTACAAAGTAACTGTCGGATTGGCGACCAGCCGCACGGGATTCGCTGGCAGTGTGTGAGTACGCGCGGAATAGGTCATCTCGCTGCGAGAATTCTGAATGACTCCTAGCTTCGCGTCTGGATTTGACAGCCAAATTTCAAGTCTGCGCGACGAAGGCAATTGCCGCTACATTTATCTCTGATTTCCTCTTGACAGGGAATGCGGCCACCGGCACAGGGGGAACAGAGCTGTTCTCAAGGAAGTTAAGCACATGAAGCTTGTGAAGATGTTAAAGAGCTTGGTCGGAAAGGCACCACATTCGGATACCACAAAGACGCGATCCATAGTTATCATGCAGCGGAAAGCGTACCGGTTTAGTGAAGAAGAGCTACAAGCTGCGGGCGAACGTGGGTGGGGCAAGAAATTTGATGGGAAAGAAGATCCGATGTATTTCGTCTCGGCCGATCACCCCGCTCTGACTGTCGTAAAGGCTGGCCCCCATATCATCCGAGTGACTTCCGTTCCGAGGCGATATGCTGACGACGATGAATATTCTCTTTCTCAATTGCCCCAGCCAGAACAGAAGAAAGCTTGGACTGAACATCATGCCTGCGTTTTTCTCGATTTGTTTAATGATCTTTCGAGCGAGTCGAGGGGTATCCCCGATGCAGAGGCTTATGCTTCACTGGCGAAATTAGCGTTACAACTCGGCGATCCGAACTGCACCGCCATCTTTGTGCCGATCAAAAATATCATGATGCCGAATGATGGCGCAGCCGAACAAGGTCTGCGGCTGCTGATCAATGAAGAACTGCTGATGAAGCGCTGAAAGCATCGAAATAAACAAAAGGTCCGATGCAGCGTTCAAGCCAACGATGAGTCTCCCAAACTACTTGTTGAGTGCGAATAAGCGCCCAATCGGAATTTGTCTTTTAATAATTTTTTCGACGATTCTGATGCCAATCTTTTAAACCTGGACAGATCCCACGGCCACATTTGATGAGTCAGCGATTTTAGGGGAGGAATCTGACTTCTTGGGCATGGTGTGGATTTTTTGGGCAAGATGGCCGTTTTAACGGCTTTTTGGGCAAAGCCCTCCGGGCTGTGATCTCTTCCTCCGGGCTACGCTGTTGGGAACCGCACGCTGCACTGGACGCAAAGGCCGCATGTCGCGGTTCACCTTGCGCTGAAACCCCTTGAGTGCGCTCTACTCCCCGTTCGCTGCAAGTCTTTGCCCCCGGATGCTCACGGCGATTACCATGGGTGGATGCACCCCAAGGCGCAGGCCTGCAGGTGCGGGCGTGTCTTGATGCGGGGAAGTGGCCGATGCGGGAGAGAAAGTTCACTCTCCGCGCCGGTTCATCCAGAGTGAACCAGTCACCGCGGCAGGCTACCCGACTTGAAATCCCTTTAATGGGGAGGAATCCGAAGTTGAGCGACCGTTTTTTGTTTACCTCTGAATCCGTCACCGAAGGCCATCCCGACAAGATTGCCGATCAGGTCTCCGACGCTATTCTAGATGCCTGCCTGGAGCAGGACCCATATAGCCGCGTCGCTGCTGAAACCCTCACCGCCACTGGCCTGGTGGTCATCGCCGGTGAGATCACCACCAAAGCCTATGTCGATTTCCAAACTCTTGTGCGCGGCGTTGTGGCCTCGATTGGCTACGACAACGCGCTGTATGGTTTCGACTCCAACACCTGCGCCGTGATCTCGACCATCAACAAGCAGTCGGGCGATATTGCTCAAGGCGTGGACACGGGCGGCGCTGGAGATCAGGGCATGATGTTCGGTTATGCCTCGAACGAAACACCGGAGTTGATGCCTGCGCCGATCTCGATGGCTCACAAGCTCTGCCGTCAGCTTACGACCGTGCGCAAGAGCGGCAAGCTGCCTTATCTGCGTCCAGATGGCAAGAGCCAGGTCACGGTGGAATATGATGAGTCCGGCAAGCCGGCCCGCATTGACGCTGTGGTCATCTCGAGTCAGCATGCAGAGAGCGTCAGCAATGAGGATCTGCATGCCGATATTCTGAAGCATGTTATCCAGGCTGTGCTGCCGGCTAAGTGGCTGGACGAGCGCACTAAGTACCACATCAACCCGACTGGTCGTTTTGTCATTGGTGGACCGATGGGCGACACCGGCCTGACCGGCCGCAAGATTATCGTGGATACTTACGGCGGTATGGGTCGTCACGGCGGAGGCGCCTTCAGCGGCAAGGATCCGACGAAGGTGGACCGTTCGGCGGCTTATATGGCCCGTTACATTGCCAAGAACATTGTGGCTGCGGGCTTGGCTGAGCGCGTTGAGGTGCAGTTGGCTTACGCTATCGGCGTGGCTGAGCCGGTTAGTGTGCTGATCGATACCTTCGGCACCGGCAAGCTTGGGGCGGCCAAGCTGACGGAGTTAGTTCGCAAGAACTTTGCGCTCACGCCGAAGAAGATTATCGAGAGCCTGAACCTGCGCCGGCCCATCTATCAGAAGACGGCGGCGTATGGGCACTTTGGACGTACGGAGCCCGAGTTTACTTGGGAGGCTACCGATAAGGCTGCTGCTCTGGCCGAGCAGGCTGGATTAGCAGCCGTGGCGAAGTAGGACAAAGATCAAGAATTATTCGAATGAGGGACGGTTGCTCAAGTAACTGTCCCTCATTTGTTTTCTTGCATTTCACGGCTTGGCGGGTCCAGAATCTTGTGACCATGGCAAATGATCTGTCTTCCGCTATAAACGAGTACCTCGACGGCAAAAATGCCGATGGTTTTCTCTATAGCGGCCCCATCAACCGGGATTACACGGATCGCTTGGTAAAGCTGATTGATAGTCGGCCCCAGCGGCGCAAAGATGTCTGCCTTTTCATCACCACGTTCGGTGGAGATCCGAACGCCGCATACCGCGTTGGTCGTGCGCTTAAAGCCAATTATCGAGAAGGCAAGATAATCGCAATCCTCGGCGGTTACTGCAAGAGCGCGGGGACACTTCTTGCTCTCTGCGCGGATGAGTTGGCTTTCGGCTGTTTTGGCGAGTTGGGGCCTCTTGACACCCAGATTGACAAACCTAATGAAATCCTAGGTGCTGAGTCCGGTCTCGATCTGTTTCAAACGTTGCAACAGATCACCGAATCTTCTTTTGAGTCCTTCGAGCAACAGATGATTAACATTATCCGTCATAGTAGTGGAGCCATCACCACCAAGGTTGCGGCCGAAATCGCTTCCTCACTCACGGTTGGAATCTTCAGTCCCATTTCGGCCCAAGTTGATCCATTGCGCCTCGGTGTTGCAAGAAGAGCGATCCGGATTGGTTTAGCCTATGGGAATCGCCTGAAAAGCGAGAATGTAAAGTCTGGGACAGTCGAAAAGTTGGTGAACGACTACCCGGCGCATGGATTTGTGATCGATCAGAAAGAAGCGGCAGAGCTTTTCAAGCTTGTTCGAGGTTTTGACGATGGTGAAGCTAAGATTTTTGGGATAATTGATCATGTTCTTAGAATTCCAGATGAGAACGGAATCGTTTCGGACCTGCGGACAGATTTTTCCAGCCAACCGTCAACCCCTGAAGACGGGAGCGGGGGAGCCGATAAGGATACAATGGGAATAGAGAATGCGGGGTCTCACAATGAACAACCTGGCAATCCAGCGGAGCACGGCGCAAGCGGAGCAAAGGGAGCGGGAGGAGAACTCTAGGATTCTTCTGCGACGCCTGAGGGAAGTTCGTGAGCGAGAAGCTGACGATGAACGTGCTCGTCAGGAGCATGTTCGCAGACGCCTTGGGCATACAGGGTAGCACTGCTACCGTTCAGTTAAAGAATGGGATTCCTCGCCAAGAGGAGTCCCATTCTTTTTTCGCTCCCGCGCGTCCATCGAATAGAATTCTTGCGGGACGGCAATTCGCGTCTCGATCCGATCTGCTTCCTAACTCAGGAGATTGTCATGCGTTTTGCCGCAGTTGCTGTTCTTGCATTGGGCGTGGCCGCGATGGCTGCCGCGCAGACTCCCACCCCCCAAACTGCGAATTGGAGTTACTTTGGCAAAACTGGCCCGCTCAACTGGGGCAAGCTTGACCCGGCTTATCAGGCTTGCTCAAAGGGCCATGAGCAGGCACCTATCGACATTCGCGGCGCTCACCTGAACAAGACGCTTGGCCCAATCGAATTCCACTACATCGCGGGGCCGGTGACGCTGGTGAACACGGGCCATACAGTCGAGGTGCGTGTGGACCCCGGAAGCTACATTGTGGCCGGTGGTGTGCGCTACGACTTAGTGCAGTTTCACTTCCACCATCCCGGCGAGGCAGCGGTGAAGGGCAAGCTGACCGACATGGAATTGCACCTGGTGCACAAGAGCGCCGATGGCAAGCTGGCTGTGGTGGCGGTGCGGCTGGTTGAGGACCCCGGCAACCCGAACGCCGTGCTGGCCGCGCTGTGGCCGCACTTGCCGCAGACTGCCGGCGCGAGCGAGAAAGTCACCGAAATGGTGAGCGCAGGCGGCCTTTTGCCCGCCGACCGCGGCTACTGGACTTATGTCGGCTCACTGACTGCTCCGCCTTGCACCGAGGGGGTGCGCTGGTTTGTCCTAGAACAGGAGTTAAGCCTGAGCCGCGAACAGTTGCGCGCTTTTGCCGCGCTATACAGGATGAATACCCGCGGGTTGCAGGATTCGCATGGACGGCGCATCGAAGCCAACGAGTAACCACCTGCGGTGGGGCGGACGCTCGCTATTCGCTCGCACTGGCTCTGTTGTGACCATCAGGCACTTTTTTTGCGGCCCACTGCTTTTCGTGCGCAACGACAGCTGGCTTTTGATACCCACCCCCGGTATACTATCGCAATGCATTTCCACGTGGCGCCCTCCCCAACCGGCGCAAACAGGTCCGGCAGGAACAGGACTCAATCCGTTCTCCGCTTCTCGCTGGCAGCCACGCTTGCTTATGTGGCGGTCACCTTCGTGGCCGGATTGCGCGCCCACTCTCTGGCTCTTTTGTCCGAGGCCGGCCATAACGTCTCCGACTTTCTGGCCCTGCTGCTCAGCTTTGTCGCGGTTTACTTTCAATCTCGCCCCGCCGGTCCCTCGAAGACCTTTGGCTATCAGCGGGCCGGTGTGCTGGCCGCTTTCATTAATGCGGCCACACTCATTGTCATCTCTATTTGGATCGCCATTGAGGCTATTCATAGGCTTTCGGCGCCGGTTGCCGTCGAGCCCAGACTGATGATGATCGTGGCCGCGGCAGGAGTGGTGATGAACGGCGTCATCGCGGCTCTCTTGTGGGGCGTGGCTCGCGATGTGAACTTGCGCTCGGCTTTTCTCCATATGGCTGGCGACACGCTTTCGACAGCCGCGGTCATCGCTGGCGGCGCGGGCATTCTGCTTACTGGCCACAACTGGATTGACCCCGCCCTCTCGCTGCTCATTGCCGCGCTCATACTCTGGACCAGCTTTGGCATCGTCCGCGAGACGTTTAACATATTGCTCGAAGGCACCCCCCGCGGAGTCACGCTCACGGAGATTCGCTCGGGCATGGAGGCCGTCGAGGGAGTGGTGAATGTTCACGATCTGCACGTTTGGAGCCTCGGTTCGAACTCCAGCGCTCTAGCTTGCCATGTGACCATCGCCGACATTCCGCCCTCGGAGAGCGCCTGCATTTTAATCAGGCTGAATCACTTGCTCAAGGATCAGTTCCACATCTGCCACACCACCCTCCAATTCGAGCACACAGGGTGCGAGGAACTCGAAGGTTGCGTAGTCCCGATGAACGAGATGGCCGGCGGCCACGAACACCACCACGGTCATGCGCATTGATTGAGTAGTCAAACCATGATGGAATCCCTATAGATATGTCATGCTGAAGGAGCGCGGTAAGTCGAGAGCCTGCTCTGAGCGAAAGCGAATAGGAACTGCGGCTGCACTTACTGTTCGCGTTACTCGATACTTATCGTTCGAATCTCTGAGGAGGTCCTTCGGTTGCTACGATTCCATGTTGTTGTCGCCGCTCTCTGCTTCGTTTTGCTTCCCGCCGTGCCCGCTCTAGCCCAGCTCGCGCCGCAACAGGCTGCGCCAGATGCTTCCCAACTCGAGGCCCTCGCCGGTGAGTATACAGACCCTCATGAGCCCGACACACCGTTCAGCTTTTACTTGGCTGATGGCAAGCTAGTTGTCGAAACTGAGCGCAACCCTCCCGCTGAACTCAAGCCCCTTTCCGCTGTCGAATTTGTTATCTCCGATTCAAAAAGCACTTACCATTTCACGCTTGACAATGCCGGTCACGGCGCTAACCTGATTCATTCAAGCGAGCCCGACATCGTCTACAGTCGCACCGGCCCGCCCGTCCACCACATCTTTCACGACTATCAGCGCACCGAGGCGATGATCCCCATGCGCGACGGCATCAAGCTGCACGCGGTGATTCTGAAGCCGGCCGACATTGCTGGCCCGCTGCCATTTCTTATCCAGCGCACACCCTATGGGGTAGACGGAACTAGCCGCGCCTCATTTTCAGCCGGCCGCCCGGACTTAGCTCGCGATGGTTACATCTATGTGGCTGAGGACATTCGGGGACGCTATAAGAGCGAGGGCGAGTTCATCATGAGCCGCCCGTTTGCCGATCACAAAGATCCGAAAGCTACCGATGAAAGCACCGATGCATACGACACAGTTGCCTGGCTGCTCACTAACATCACAGGTAACAATGGCCGTGCGGGCTTCATCGGTACCAGTTATCCGGGCTTTCTGGCCATGGCGGCCGGCATCGACCCACATCCGGCGGTGAAGGCAATTTCGCCGCAGGCTCCCATGATCGACGTATGGATGGGCGATGACTTTTTCCATAACGGCGCCTTCCGCCAGAGTTACGGCTACGACTATGTGCTGGGCATGGAGTCTAGCAAGGAAGAGACTGAAGTTAGATATGGCAAGGATAAGAAAGGCAAACCTCGCGATGGCTTCGATTTTTTTCTTGAACGCGGAAGCTTCTTCGAGGCCGCGAAGAAATCCGGCGGCAGGATGCTGCCCACCTGGAAGTTGTTTCTCAAGCATCCCACTTATGACGGCGTTTGGTCTTCACGTGCTGTCGAGCACGCGCTTTCGACGGTCGCCGTGCCCACCTTAACCGTCGGCGGCTACTACGACCAGGAAGATATGTATGGTCCGCAGATCGAGTATTCCACGCTTGAGCCCCACGACCAAAACCACCAGAACTTTCTTGTTTTAGGTCCTTGGCGGCATGGTTCCTGGTCTTCGTCCGCGCGCCATTTGGGCAATCTCGATTACACCGAGCCTATTGGCAAGGAGTATCGCTCCCGGATCGAGGCAAAATTCTTTGCTCACTATTTGAAGAAAGAACCCGGCTTCGACTTAGAAGATACGGCTAGCTTTCAGACCGGATCAAACACCTGGAAGCGCTATACGCACTTTCCTCCCGCCGAATCCAAACCTACTAACCTGCATCTGCTAAGCGCGGGCCAACTCAGTTGGAGCGGCTCGACCGTCCAAGGACAGAGAACTTATGTGAGCGACCCCGCCAATCCCGTTCCCTATCGCCATCGACCTATACAGCCCACTTACAGTGAAGGCTCGCAATGGTATAACTGGCTCACTGAAGATCAACGCTTCGTTACTGGTCGCAAGGACGTGGCCGTGTGGAGGTTGCCCGTGCTCAAGAAAGATATGGTTGTGACGGGCGAGGTCATGGCTGACATCTATGCCTCGACCACGGGCACGGACAACGACCTGGTAGTAAAGCTTATCGACCAGTACCCCATTGATGATCCTGACGCGAAGATGCGCAGCTACCAGCTCATGACCAACGAAGAAATCTTCCGCGGCCGGTATCTCGACAGCTTTGAGAAGGCAACCCCGCTGCGCTCCGGCTCGGTCTACGAGTATAAGTTTTCGCTGCACGACGTGGACCACGTCTTCAAGGCTGGCCACACTGTGCTGGTCGAAATTCAGAGCACGTGGTTCCCGCTCTACGACCGCAATCCGCAGACCTTCGTCGCTAACATTATGACCGCAAGATCGAAGGACTACCAGCCAGCCACTATTACCATCTATTCTGGTCCTGGACACGACTCCACGGTCGAGGTGCCGATGGTCAGCGCCTGCGAACCGGCCGAGTGCTTTTGAGCGCGCAGCGGAAAGCTATTGCCGTTCCAACTTCAATTTCGATTAACGGAGTGGGAGGCTTCAAATTCCTAATTTGCCGAACCTCCTATTCGCGCTAGAATAGAAGAAGCATGGCCCTCCATCAGCCCATCCCGGCCCTTCTCTAGCGGCGCCCGCCGCCGATACGCTTTCCTTGTCTATTTCCGGGTACTCATAAGTAACAAGCAACGCGCCCCAACGGGGCGAACGAGGTTTAGCCGTGATTGATCGATTGCAACAGATGGAGCAGCGTTACGAAGAGCTTTCCGCTCAACTCTCGCTGCCCGAGTTCGTCAACGACCGCGAAAAATATCAGAAGGCAGGCAAGGCGCTCAGCGACCTGGAAACTCCGGTGATGAAGTTTCGTGAGCTTAAGGTGTTACGTCAGGCGCTAATTGAAGCGCGCGCGATGCTGGCCGAAAGCGACTCGGAACTGCGCACGATGGCCGAGGAGGAGATAGCCCAACTTGCTCCGCGCGAACCGGCCATCCTGGAAGAGATCAAGGTCCTGCTCTTACCGAAGGACCCCAATGACGAGAAGAATGTGATTCTCGAAATCCGCGCCGGTACAGGCGGAGACGAGGCTTCGCTCTTTGCCGCCGAGGTTTTCCGTATGTATCAACGCTTTGCCGAGCAGCACCGCTGGAAGGTTGAAGTGCTTTCGCTCTCAGAGTCCAGCGTCGGCGGCTACAAGGAAGTGATCGCCATCATCGAGGGAGAACGCGTCTATTCTCAGATGAAGTGGGAGAGTGGCGTGCATCGCGTGCAGCGTGTTCCGGCTACCGAGACGCAAGGCCGCGTCCATACCTCGGCGGTGACGGTGGCCGTGCTGCCCGAGGCTGAGGAAGTGGATGTGAAGATTGAAGCAAAGGACATTCGCATCGACACTTTCTGTTCGTCGGGTCCCGGCGGCCAGTCGGTTAATACTACTTATTCGGCCGTGCGCATCACACACATTCCCACTAACACGGTAGTTAGCTGTCAAGACGAAAAATCGCAGATTAAGAACCGCGAAAAAGGTATGCGCGTCTTGCGCTCGCGCCTCTACGAGCAAGAGATGGAACGACAGAATGCCGAACTGGCCAGGGAGCGCAAACAGCAGGTAGGCACCGGCGATCGCAGCGAGAAAATCCGAACTTATAACTTTCCGCAGAACCGGCTGACCGACCATCGCATAGGCCTAACTTTGCACCAACTCGACTTAGTGATGGAGGGCCGCCTGCAGCCCATCGTCGATGCGCTCATCACCCACTATCAAGGTGAGCAGTTAAAAGCCGACGGCAGCCAGGCGGCCTGAGGCTTGTTTCCGATCAGAAGCTTCATTCTAGACGGCACGGCACGCCTGAAATTGGGGCCGCACGCGGATCGCGCCCGCGCGGACGCGGAGCTATTACTGCTTTACGTACTCGGTAAAGATAGGGCTTGGCTTCTCGCGCATCTCAACGAAGAACTCACCGAAGAAAAAGCAACTTGCTACAGTGAGTTACTCGAACGCCGATACAAAGGCGAACCCCTCCAATACATCATCGGCGAAACCGAGTTTTACGGCTTGCCGTTTCGCGTTACGCCCGACGTGCTGATTCCGCGCCCGGAGACTGAGCACTTGGTTGAGAAAGTCATAGAACTAGGTCCGTGTTTCGAACAGCCGCACATTGTGGATGTTGGCACCGGATCGGGTGCCATTGCCGTGGCACTGGCTCACAAACTGTCCTACGCGCAGATCACGGCAATCGATCTATCCGCTTCCGCTCTGCCTGTCGCCGAGGAAAACGCAAAGCGCAACGGGGTTGCCATCCGCTTTCTGCTGGGTGACCTGCTTACGCCGGTGGCCGAAGAGCGTTTCGAGATTGTCGTTTCCAATCCGCCCTACGTGCCTGCCACTGACCGCGCTACGCTGGCCGTCGAGGTACGCGATTACGAACCCGCGATGGCGCTGTTTGCCGGCGACGATGGCCTCGAAGTCTACCGCCGCCTCATCCCCGCGGCCTATGATGCTCTCACTCCCGGTGGCTTTGTGATTCTCGAAATCGGCTATGACCAATCGCCTGCGATCGACGACCTGCTTGCTCACTCCGGCTTTGCGCAGATCGAATTCGTTCCCGATCTGCAAGGCATTCCCAGAGTCGCCTGCGCCCAGCGGACGTAGACTCCCTAAACTCAAATAAGACCCGCAACGTTAATCAACCTTGTCCGTCACTCAGCCCGGCCGGTCTTGTTCAGCTCGCTATAGAAGCCCAAATCTGCGCCGCATAAGTTCTTGGTGATATAGAGAATCTGACCATAGTGCAATCCAAAGTGCTCCACAACCTGATAAACGGCATCCAAACCCGTGACTTTATAACCCTGAATCTCGTACGGTGCAATCAAGTCGGCCCGAGTTAGTCGCGCCAAGACTTCTGCTGTTTCCTGCATCGTCGCGCCGAGTCTTTCGAATAGGATGGGCGCTGAGATCCCACTTTCTGCCGCAAATTCGGCTGGGCGGTTGCGGCTGTCTTCCTGCCGGTTGAACGAGGCCACCAGCCACTGGCGCACATTGCCATTCAGATGCAGAATCAAATTGCCGATGCTATTGCTGGCCGCGTTGGGACGCCACCAGACCTGGTTCTCGGTGAGCGGCTCAACGCATCGCCGCAGCCGGGGCCAATACTGCTCCAACAATTTTTTACGGGAAAACTCAAGAAAAAGCGTTGTTAGATCCGAGCCAGTAACGGTCATAAGAAAACTAACCTCCTCTTGCCTTACTGTACATATCCTGTCAAATCAAGCAGAACTGAGTTTCCCCAAAAAACAACGAGAGCGGCCGCTGGGCCGCTCTCGTTGCAAAAACTAGACAAGCTCCTACTTCTCGCCATGTACCTCAACGTGGTGTTTCACTGCGTGTTCCGCGTGATCTCCGGCGTGGCCGCTGTGTCCGTGGGCTAGGTGCGCGTGGTGGGCGGCCTTTTCATGGTTGCCCGCTTCGTGCTGCGCGGCGGCTTCGTGGTGGTGGCGCGCAGCGTGCTCATGGTGCTCCGCTGCCTGCTTGTGATGATGGGCTGCTTCCTGCGACATGTACAACCTCCAGACGGTTTTACAACCGGGCTTTCTAGGCCTGTTGCGGATTATCTAGAGCCGGTCTAAAAACCGTAGTTAAGGCGAAAAGAATTCAAGATAAATATCTATGCAGAAACGTGGGGCTCGGGTGTCGGCGCGGGTTACCCCTAGCCGTCGCGCCGTCCAATCGGCTACAGAATTGCGGCGGCGGTGCAGTTTCCGAATTGGTGACCATCTGCCCGTCTTGACTACACAGTGCGATCAGAGCAAGAATGGTTGGCGGGCCTATCTTTGCGGCAGGTAGAGGACTCCGCTTTATGAATCATTCTCTTCGATCGTGCTTACTCCTAGCATCAATTGCTGGCACCGCCGGTGCGATGCCAGGACAGAGTTCTGCGAAGCTCAAAGATCCCGCAAGAGTTCCCTGCATTGAGGTTTTTGGGGACACGCAGTCGATTTACACCGCCAGCAAGCCATTCGTGGCGACTTGGGTCGCCTGGACGGTTCAGAAACGCGATGATGGTACAGATTTGGCTCCGGTGTTGTATCTCATCAAAATGGCAAGGGATTCATCTGGCAAGGTCTACGTAGAGGGCCAAGACCGGCCACAGAAGGGGATTTCATTTAAGACTTTTTGGGTGGATGACCCCGTGAGTGGGACTTCGTACAGTTGGTCGGAACTGGATAAAGTTGTGACTGTGTTCCACTCACCCCGCATCGACTCCCGCGAGATGCAAGAGTTACTGCGGAAATTGCCGTGGGCAAAGGAGATTTGGGCGGTGCCGCTCTGCGTCACACACGGACCGGACTCTGCCTTTGATAGGGACGAGTTCAGCATTCAGGACCTTGGAACGAGTCAAATACTTGGTATAGATGCACAGGGCATTCTAGCCACGCGAAACAATGACCCCATCACTGAGGAGCGATGGTACTCCTCAGATCTCCAGATTGCCTTAACCACGCGTGTTAATGATTCGCGATTTGGCCAGTCTGTCCGGGAGGTCAAGAGCCTGGAGCGGATCGAACCAGACCAGAGCTTGTTTCGTATTCCGGCGGGCTATATACTCGTCGACGCAGCTTCGCCGCACGGCGAGAATCGCTAAATCTTCCACGCGGCCACGCTTCTGAACGTATTATCGGCTATCCGGAAATTGCGCCGCTACAGAATTGCCGGGAACAATGTCGTAGGCATAGAATTCTCCATGAAACCGTTTTCATGAGGACCGATTATGCGTGCTTTGTCTTCGCTCTCCCTTGCTGTTCTCGTCATGGTGTCTCTCACCGCTTCATCTCAAACCATGGCCGCTTCGCGAGTGGCGCAGACGCCGCCGATGGGCTGGAATAGTTGGAATTACTTCGCGGGAAGAGTCGATGACAAGGGCATCCGCGCTGCCGCTGACCAGATTGTCGCCACCGGCATGAAGGATGCCGGCTACATCTATGTCAACATCGACGACACCTGGGAGGGCGAGCGCGATGCGAGCGGCGTGCTCCATACAAATGCGAAGTTTCCGGACATGAAGGCGCTGGCCGATTATGTGCACTCGAAGGGGCTCAAGATCGGCATCTACTCCTCGCCTGGCCCCAAGACCTGCGCCGGTTATGAGGGCTCGCTGGGCCACGAGGAGCAGGACGCCAAGATGTACGCCGAATGGGGCATTGACTATCTCAAGTACGACCTATGCAGCTTTATCCCTGAAGTTATGCAAAAACAGGCTTCCGGCGATCCTGCGGCGCAAATGCAGTTGATGCAGGCCGCCTACGCCAAGATGGACAAAGCCCTTAAGGCTACTGGCCGGCCCATCGTCTATTCGCTGTGCCAGTACGGCTGGGATGCGGTGTGGGAGTGGGCGCCATCGGTGGGCGGCAACCTATGGCGGACGACTGGAGATATTGAACCCAGATGGGATCGTATTTACGCGATCGTCAGCCAGCAGGCGGGTCTGGAAAAATACGCTGCCTCTGGCCACTGGAATGATCCTGACATGCTTGAGGTGGGCAACGGCAGGCTCAAGTTAGAGGAGAATCGCACACACTTTTCGCTATGGGCCATGCTGGCTGCGCCTCTGTTGGCCGGCAACGATCTGCCTAACATGAAGCCGGAGATCAAGGCTATTCTCACTAATCGCGATGTTATCGCCATCGATCAGGACCCTCTGGGTAAGCAGGGTACGCGCACTTACTCGGACGGCGAGGTTGAAGTGTGGACTCGGCATCTGACTGGCGGTGCGCTAGCTATCGCAGTGATCAACGTCGGTGATAATCGCTATTCGACCCATCCCTTCCATCTGAGCCTGCGGAGGCTCGGCCTGAGCGGTAAGCAGACGGGCAAGGATTTGTGGACGGGTAAGACTGTGGAATTGACCGACAATGAGCCGCTGGAGTTGGCCAGCCACGACGTGCTGCTGGTGCGGATCGCCGTGCCGAAATAGTGGTGAGTTAGTTATCTTGCTATAAATCATCGCGAGCGAAGCCACCTGGATGATGAGGGGCATTATCTTACCAGAAGTATGCCGCTTCCATCTTGGGCGAGCCGGGTTCGCCGTCAATGATCTGCGTGCTCAGCACTATTTCCATATTCTTCTTGTCTCCGGCTGCCTGTGACGCGCGCTGCAACTGGGCTAGATCGTCTGAGTCGGTCAGAAACTCACCGGCGGCGATGGTTCCACCCCGCGCAATTCCCGCTACGATGACCGTCAGCTTCCCGGTCGTGGTATCGGTGAAACGCGCGACGATGGCATAGTCCCGATAGTTGTTGGTAGCGATTTGGTCCGATCGCTGAACCACCCAGCGCGGCTGCGCCGGAGCGGTGCTGTCAACAATCCCAAACCGCGTCATTTCCCCATCGTTGTAAAAGTGAAAACGCAAAGGCTTAGTGAGACGCAGAGTCCATGCGTTATCGAAGGCACCTATAAAGACTGTGGGCCCATTCCGCAGGTCGGCGAGATTTGTAACTCCTTCGCCTTTCAGCGCATATTGTTTGCCGCTGGATTGAAGAACACCGGCCACCTTGGCGATCGCGCTCAGATCGTCGATCACGACCGTGGTGAGATTGTCCCGCGACCACCTTTTCTGGAAGATCTGGTGGGTCGGATCAGAGGCGTCGCGTAGGGACATGCCTGGATAGTCGGTTTGATCCGCAACGCAGAGCAGTGCCGGATCTCTACCGGCCACTACCGGTTGCCAAAAGAAGTCCAACGCGGGACGATGCATCGCTTGCCACAGAAGGACCGAGCCTGCCGACAAGACCGCGATGACGACGCAGGTGAGCACGAGCATGAGAGGGGAGTGGCCATGAGCGGCGGCCGGGGGAGAAGTAGGATGCGCGTCAGAGGTCGCGAGATCTTCCACGGCAGCCAGTTCCAGCTCCTTTAAAGCTGGATCGCTTGCGCCCTTGGGCCAGTGAAATTGAGGAATATAGGAGCCGGAAGTGAGGGTAATGCGCAACTCATGGTCATGCGCAGGATCCTGGTAATACTGTGCCACCCGCTTGCGGATCTCCGCTGCGGTCACGCGAACAATGGGATCGGCTGCGGTATCGTAGTCGGCCTCCCTGCCGAATATCTCGATTCCAAGTACCCGCTCCTTGATATTCTCCGCGTTCCCGGTCAGCGTATGTTCGACCACAAAACGCAAAAAGCTGGGAAACCGCTTGCTGTGGCTAAAGTAGGAGTTGGCCAGAAGCCGGCGGAGTTGCTCGCGGACCGCATCTTCATCCGGTGTTTTCGCAATTGTATGGCCGAGCTCTGGCGAATCTACCGTCATTCAACGCTCCGTGCGGTCGAAGAGATTATACAGCCACAGCATCACCGCCGGAAAAGACGACGAATTTTCAAAACGCGTAAACTGTAAACGATTGATAATTAAAAACATCATTCAATTATTTACCTGATAAGTTTTGCCCCATGCCGTAAGGACCTTCACAGCTCACAATAGAGGAGTTTACAAAAGGAGCCGGTTTCAAGAGACCCAATCACTATGGACTTTATCCAGACAAGCTGGGCATACCCAGGAGTCCGGAATCGATGGGAACTAACTGATGGAGGCTACACATTGAAAGCAATTTTGAACAGGAGACAATGGTCGCTGCGGTACTGGGGTGGGCTGGGAATTCTGTTTGTCATATTGATGAGCAGCACCCCGTGGGTTAACGCACAAATCGCAACAACGACGGCAACGCTCTCCGGTGTCGTGACTGACCCAGCAGGAGCATTGGTGCCCAAAGCTCTCGTGACCCTGGCAAGTTCGGAGACAGGCGTCAATCGCATCTTTACGACTGACGCCGGAGGCCGGTATTCGTTCAACCAGCTTCCGCCTGCCACCTATGTCCTGACCGTCAAGGCAAAGGGCTTCAAGGCGTATGTCCAGAATGGAATCGTGTTGAAGGCTGCTCTTACCGCAACGCAGGACGTAGGGCTGACATTGGGCGCTGAGTCGCAATCGGTCACCGTCACCGCTGACGCATCTCAACTGAATCTCGACAATTCCAACGTGGCGGCGGACATTACAGCGCAACAGCTCGTGGAAATGCCTCTGAATGTGCGCAACGTCTACGGTCTGCTTACCCTCAATTCCGCCGTGGGCAACACCTCGGAAAGCCAGCAACTGCTGGGCGGCGGCAGCAATAGCACCGACGACGCAGACCAGGACATCTCCTTCCTGAACTTCTCCGGCGGCTTCTTTGGAACCTCGGCCTATCTGCTGGATGGCGCATGGGACACCGATCCTGAGTGGGGCGCGGTGATTGACGTGCCCTCTGTGGATGCGACGCAGGAGATGAAAATCCAGAATAACTCTTTCACGGCCCAATATGGATGGAGCACAGGCAACGTGGTGAACGTGGTAACCAAGTCGGGGACCAACACCTTCCACGGTTCAGCTTACGAGTTTTATGCCAACCAGGATCTTAACGCCGTGAGTTATTTCGGCAGCAGTGCCGATAAGTTTAGCCGCAACCAGACAGGCGTTTCGGCCGGCGGCCCGCTCTACATTCCAGGCCTGTACAAGCAGCACGAAAAGACCTTCATCTACGGTCTCTTCGAGCGCTTTGCAGTAACGTCTCCATCAACCAGTTTCTATACTGTGCCCGACAGCAAGTTCCTGGCCGGTAACTTCTCTGAGATTCTCGGCATCACGTCGCAAGGTAGCGATGCCCTAGGCCGCTCCATCTACCTGAATCAAATTTATGATCCACGTAGCGGCCACCAGATTACCGCGGGACAGCCGGACACCTACAACGCCGCGACGAACCCATATGGAACCGGCCTCACCGCAACCCAGACAGGCTGGATTCGCAATCCGATTCCAGGTAACATCCTGAGCAGTGCGAACATCCATGGTGGTTATACCCCGGACAGTGTAGGCTCCAAGCTGCTGAGTTACTATCCCAAACCACAAACAGATCAAGCTATCGCCAACAACCTTGTGGTATCCGGAACCGCCCCCGCACACTCGGATGAGTTTAACGTCCGGGTCGATCACAATATCAACGACAATGTCAGGGCCTATTTCCGCTACTCCTACAAGAAAGAGGAAAAGACCGGCGCTGCCGAAGATTGGGGTTCTGATCCTGCAGGCCCGGGCAACATGAGGCCGAACAACCGCTGGGGAATGTGGGCGGGCTTCTCTGATATTTTCAGCCCGACTTTCACCATGAATATCACTTCTGGCGTCGCGGTTTGGCATGAAACCTCCGACAACCAGTCGTTTGGATTCGATCCCGCAGGACAACTCGGACTTCCAGCGTATGTCTCGGCCAACGACCCATTGTTCCCGACGATCAATGTGGGAGGAGGCATGTCACATCTGGGGCCCGGCTCCAATGATCAGCAAGCAGTCACCAACCATGGGCCAATCGGCACCGTCTCTGTGGACTTCATCAAGCTGAAGGGCAAGCATACCCTCAACTTCGGCTTCATGGGCGTAGAGCAGGTTGACAGCCAGCATAACTACTTCCAGGATCAGCTGACCTTCAACGGAAACTTTACAACCGGACCGGACCCAAACAATCTACCGTCATTCGCAACCGGCAATGGAGTAGCGGAGATGTTGCTTGGAACCCTGGACAGCGGAGCTATTGGGACGCCCTACAATCCGCTGGTTTCGAATCACCTGTTGGGCTGGTATGTGCAGGAAGATTGGAAGCCGACCAATCGTCTAACTTTGAATCTCGGAGTTCGCTATGAGATTCAGACTCCTGACACCTATCGCCACAACGTGGCCTCGACCTTCAACCCGAATGCCCTGAATCCCCTCAGTTACTCTGTTGGGCAACCGTTGATGGGCGCGCTGCAGTTTCTCGGAGCGGGCAATCGCGACGTCTACAACCCCAACTACGACAACTGGGCACCGCGCCTGGGCTTCTCTTATCAGGCGACCCCGAAGGCCGTGGTTCACGGCGGATATGGAATCTTCTTTCCACAGTCAGTTACCTGCTGCTGGCCTGGGGATTCGGATGGTTTTTCCGCCACAACCAACGTTAATCCCAGCCAGGACGGCGGCATCCTCCAGAACCCGAATATCAGCACCAGCAATCCCTGGGGCGGCCAATACGCGCAGATTACTGGAAGCGTAAACGGCTCATACCAACAGGTCGGCAATGGCATTGGCAGTGTCTTCAAGAGCCGCCCCTCGCCCTATGTTGAGCAATGGATGCTGGGCGTGCAATATGCCATAACTTCGAATGATCAACTGGACGTGAACTACCTGGGAAACCGTGGCGTTCGCATGGTTGGCTCCCTCAATTACAACCAATTGAATCCGAGTTACCTGTCCACGATGACCCAAGCACAACTCAAAGCGTCACCAGCCTCCAATCCGTTCGCGGCGCCTCTGACACAACTGGAATCATCGGGAACAATAGCTGCCAGCGGTTGCAATCTCGATAACTCACATGTGACCAACTATCAGTTGCTTTCGCCTTATCCTCAGTTCTGCAACGGCGGCGTGAGTCAAACGGACGCTCCCGTGGGCGAATCCCTCTATAACTCTCTGCAGGTCACTTACAACCATCGCATCAGCAAAGGGCTGACCGCGCTGGTTTCCTACACTTACTCCAAATTCCTTGACGACGTGGAGGGCAATAACTCCTGGTCGTACGCCGGAAACACAGGCCCGGCAAACAACTACAACATGGCCGCTGAAAAGAGCGTTGATGCGGGCGATGTTCCTCAAGCGCTGGTGGCGAGCTATACGTATCAACTGCCCATTGGCCGCGGCAAGCTTGTCGGTTCGGGAATGGGCCGGATTGCGGACGCGGCTGTTGGTGGCTGGGAACTCTCCGGAATTGCGACCTTCAAGGAGGGAATCCCCATCAATGTTTCCGGCGCCAATCAACCCACCTTCGGCGGCAATCCGAGGCCGGAAGTAACCGGGAATCCACAGGGACCCAAGACCCTCCATGAATGGTTCAACACGGGAGCATTTGCCTATGCACCGTACGGCTCCTTTGGTAACTCACCTCGCTTCTTCTCGAACGTTCGCGGACCCCGTTACCAGGATTGGGATACGGCTCTCGAAAAGAATTGGAAGTTCAAAGAGGCAATGAGAGCCCAGTTCCGTCTCGAAACCTTTAACACCTTCAACCATCCTAGCTTCTACACGCCAAATGGCGGTTACGGTGGTTGTGATCCCAATGCAGGCTCGGGCTGCACGAGTGGCATAGGACAAATCACACACGCTTTCGAGCCGAGAATTATCCAATGGGCTGGAAAGTTTTACTGGTAATCCACACTTGAATAATAGCTTCAAATTGCTGCTGCTGGTTCTGCTGGTTAAGCCCTTACTCGGGCTTGGCCAGCAGCAGCCGGCCTCCAGACTCGAAACGCTCGTGGCTGCGGCCCAACAGGCCCAGGCTGCGCATAACTACGCTGCGGCTGCAAACGATTACAAGCAAGCAATAAGAATCGAGCCGAATATGCCGGAGCTATGGGCCAATCTCGGACTTATGCAGCAGAATACCGGAGATACTTCGCAGGCTATCCTGAGCTTTCAGCAGGCCAACCGTCTTAACCCGTCTTTATATGTCCCAAATCTCTTTCTTGGCATCGACTATCTACACGCAGGCAAAGCACCAGAGGCGATTCCATTTCTAATCAAAGCGGAGAAGAGCAATAAGACCGATCCGCAAGCGCCGCTTGCATTGGGGCGCGCCTATTTCGCGACAGGTAAGTTTTCTGCGGCAGCTCGGGAATTCGTGCACACGACCACGCTTGATCCTAGGCTCGCCGTTGCCTGGTTCGATCTGGGGATTGCTCGCCTGGACCAGGTGGAAGCGGACGCTCGAAGAATGTCGGAAGAAGGGAAAGATTCGGCGTTTGCCGGTGCGCTCTATGCCGCATCACTGGTAAAGCAGGCGAGATTCAAAGAGGCTGCAACCCTCTACAAGAGTTTGATCGCTATCCAGCCGCAACCTCCATGCATCTATTCGGAGTTGGGCTTTTCGCTGCTACGGGAGCGCGATTTATCGGGCGCGGCCGCTGAGTTTGCAGCAGAGCGCGCACAACATTCCGAGTGCGGGTTAGCGCTTCTTGGTCAGGCGCGCATAGCGATGGAAAGCGGAGAAAACGAGCAGGCGGTCAAGTTACTCCAAGAGTTATGGAGCCGCGACCAAGGATTCGTCGAGTCCAACGCGACCGTTCTTTTGGAGGGACTGCCGAGTGATCGCATCTCCGCTGTCCTCGGCTATCTCACTCAAGAGAACTCGCCTACCCAGGTGGGTTTGCGGAGCGCGCTTCTGGCTGCCTTCAACTTATCTGGTCAGGATTCCGGCGCGTCGCCGGAGGCAGTATTGGCCTCCGCTGAGCGTCGCACCGCGGAGGGGTATTACGCGGCGGGAGAATTCCATCAGTGCGCACGCCGGCTCGAAATGGGTCTTGCTGCCGAGAGCGCGGACAAGCTGAGGTTGCTTGCAGCCTGCTCGTATTTTGCTGGAGACAACGAGCGAGCTTCCAGCGCGGCAAATGCCATGGAGGCTCTGCAGCCGCATTCCCTCGAAGCCCTCTATTGGTCGATTCAAGCCAACGAACATCTGGCGCTCAAAGCTCTAGCGCAATTCCAGCAAATGGAACCGGAATCGTCTAGAAGTTATGTTCTTCTTGGCGATATCTATCAGCAGCTGGAGAGATTCGACAATGCACAGGCCGAATATAGCAAGGCGCTTGCTCTCGCTCCTGGCGATGCGGCGGCGATGCTTGGGCTTGCATCAGCCTATCTCGCCAATAATAACCAGGAGAAAGCCATAGAGACGGCGCGGCTGGCGATCGAGCGCAGTCCAGATGATCCAGAGGTAAACCTGGTTATGGCGGAAGCGATGCTAGGACAGAATCAGTTCGCCGATGCCGAACCATTTCTCATAAAGGCCCTCAAGGCGAAGCCTCAGATGCTTCCTCGTGTACACGCGTTGATCGGCAAAGTTTATGCGGAGACTGGCAGAACCCAGGATGCGATTGACCAATTGAAGATGGGCGCTTCAAGCGATGAGGATGGCTCTCTTTACTACCAGCTTGCGCGGCTTTACCAAAAGGTTGGCGACAGCAAGGACGCAGCCGACGCGCTAGGACAGATGAAACTGATCAAGCAGAAGCGTCGCGAGCGAGGTGTGAAGACAGTCGAAGATATCGATCTTTCCGCATTGGAGGCTAGCTCGCAATGAGCCTTCCATGCAGGCGTAATGCGCACTTATCCATTTTTCTTCCACAAACATCATCGATAAATACGATAATCAAGGAGTTATCATGCGTTTGCGCCGCTCTTTTTCTGTGACGCTGTTCTTTATCTTCTTTTTTTTGTGCGAAAGATATGCGGTGATGGGTGCTCAATCCAACCTGCATTCCGCGGATCAAGAACTTCCTGCTAACCCTGCGGCTGCGCCTTCCCTGGTTAATGGGGTCGAATGGCAGGTTGGAGATTTGCACGAAAAGATAGTGGCTCTGCGCGATGACGTTTTGCATATAACTCTTACACGCGGCGGTTTTTCTCACGAAGATGCGTCGTGGGCTGTGCTCCCAGGCGCGAGGCATAGTATCATTCCTGTTGCAATTGAGGAAAGCGGCGATCATTCAGGGTTTCGTACGCACGCATTGATCGTTGAACTCGACAAGAAGACTCTCGAACTGACCATTCGCGATTTGGATGGAAATGTCGTTCAGCAGGATGCGCGGCCAGTTCGCTTTGACGGCGACGCATTCCGCGTTTACAAGACGATGCCGCTGGACGAACACTATTTCGGCCTCGGGGATAAGACCGGGCCTCTGGACAGGCGCAACGAGGCATTCACGCTCTGGAATACCGATGCCTACCGGTTTCAAGAATCCACGGACCCTCTTTACAAGAGCATCCCTTACTTCATGACCTATCGCGCCGGGCGGACAGCTGGCGTGTTGCTGGATAACACATGGCGCACGAGTTTCGATTTCGGCAAGGAGTCGGCTGGAATCTATTCCTTTGGCGCCGCGTCGGGCGCCGTGGATTACTACCTGTTCTATGGTCCTTCTCCAAAGCAGGTTGTCGAGACCTATGCATGGCTCACAGGAGTTCCTCCGCTTCCTCCGCTCTGGACTCTTGGCTTTCAGCAATCGCGCTATAGTTATATGTCTCAGGCTCGTGTGCTGGAAGTTGCGAATCGTTTTAGAACGGATTCAATTCCAGCCGATGCAATCTATCTCGACATCGACTATCAGGAAAAGAATCGCCCCTTCACGGTTGACCGCACGGCGTTTCCCGACCTTACTGGAATGGTCGCGCAACTAACTGCGAAAAACTTCCACGTGGTGGCGATTACCGACCTTCATATCGCCAATCTTCCCGGACACAATTACTTTCCCTATGACAGCGGCATGGCCGGCGACCACTTTGTGAAGAATCCTGATGGCTCGGTGTACACAGGCCGCGTTTGGCCAGGCCCCAGCGTTTTTCCAGACTTCACTCGTCAGCAAACTCGCGCATGGTGGGGAACGCTCTACCGCGACTTGCATCATAGCGGGATCGATGGTTTTTGGAACGACATGAATGAGCCCTCAGTGTTCGATTCGGCGACATTGACCATGCCGGAAAACGTGGTGCATCGAATTGATGAGCCAGGATTCACTACGCGTACGGCAACCCATGCCGAAATCCACGCTATCTATGGCATGGAGAATTCGCGGGCAACCTTCGATGGTCTGCGGACACTTGATCCGGAGAGGCGTCCCTTCGTTCTCACCAGGGCTACTTATGCGGGAGGGCAACGATATGCAGCTACGTGGACGGGAGATAACAGCAGCAGTTGGAACCATCTTCGTCTTACTACACCCATGCTTGAGAATCTTGGATTGAGCGGCTTCGCTTTTAGCGGTGCCGACGTGGGTGGCTACGCCGGAACTCCCACGCCTGAGTTATTGACCAAGTGGCTTGAAGTGGCCGCATTCCAACCCATCGATCGCGACCACTCAGAGAAAGGAACCGGCGATCAGGAGCCATGGGTTGGAGGCCCGGAGCACGAGGCCATTCGTCGCCGTTTTATCGAGGCTCGTTATCGGCTGATGCCCTATCTCTATGCTTTGGCCGAGGAGGCTTCACGCACCGGGTTACCACTTGTGCGGCCACTGTTCCTGGAGTTTCCAGATGCAGCGCCGGATCATCACCCGATCGATACGGATCGAGAAGCGGCCAGTGAGTTTCTTCTTGGTCCCGATTTGCTGATCGCTCCCTCTCCGTATCCTGACGAGCAGGATGCCTACGCGGTTGAACTTCCTACTCCCGATTGGTACGACTACTGGACTGGCTCGAAGGTGTCTCCATCCGCTTTGCCGGCTCCAGACCCTCTAACTCCATCGATAGCTGCGAGTGGTAAAGTCCCCGTCCTCGTACGCGTTGTTCCGGAGCTGGCCAAGCTTCCCGTCTTTGTACGCGCCGGCTCGATCTTGCCCATCGCTCCCGTCATCCAGAGTACGAATGAAACTCCACAGGGGCCGCTCATATTGCGTGTTTATGCAGGTGATGGATGCGCGGGCGAGTTATACCTGGACGATGGCAAGACCTATGCTTTTCAAAGCGGCGCCTATTTGCGGATGAAGTTCAGTTGTCAGATGACTTCAGAGGGGCTGCGTTTGGAAATTGGCCCGCATCAAGGCTCCTACCCCGCTTGGTGGAAGGAGATACGCGTCGATATCTACGGATGGACACCTAAGCAAGACACCATCTCTGTGAATGCAAAGCAGGTTCCCGCCCATGTGGAACGCGAGGCCCAAAGCGTTGGCTTTGAAGTTGCGGATGACGGCAAAGGGGCAGTTATCGAGCTCAGGTAAGATACAACGAGAGGGAAGCAGACACAACGAAAACCCCGTCCGGCTTGGACGGGGTTTTCGTCAATCCTGAGTATCGTTCCTGACTTATCCCGAGGCCAGCTTCCGCGCGCCCTTACGCCTTGGCGATTTTACCGGTCTTGATGCAACTGGTGCACACCCTGATCCGCTTAGCGTTGCCGTTGACCAGCGCCTTCACTGCTTGCAAGTTCACGCTCCAGCGCCGCCGGGTTACGTTGTGGGCATGAGAGATGTTATTGCCGAATTGCGGACCTTTCCCGCAGATGTCGCATACCTGTGCCATGACTTAGCTCCAAACTTGATGTTTCGTGTCGCGGAGAGAACCCGAGCGATAACAACACATGCGCTCAATCCGGACCTGTGCAACGGGGCGGCCAGCGGGGCATATGGGACACACGCCACCGGGGGCTTGCCGAATCTCCATTATACCTGGAAGGGGCGGCTTAGCCAAGCTGCACGCAGGACCCGTATATGCCGTGGCTTTGGCGGTAGCAAAAGTGGTGGCTTATAGATTGCCGGTTTTTGTCCAATGTGAAGCTATAAGTTATCGGTTTATGGGCAAATGTGAAGCTATAGGTTGCCGGTTTTGGACAAAGTGGAGACTTGTCGCTCTCCAGCTTTGAGCAAGTGGAGAGTTGAGTCGGGCCGGAATTTGGACGAACGGCTGCAAACACGTCAGTAGCTAATTTAAAGACTAAAGGAATGGAGGGCTGATCACACGATTTGAGCTTGTTTTTTTGGAAAATTCCAATCTGTGGGGGGGGTGAGACAGAGAGGGAGTTGGGAGTTGGGCCGGAGGCGACGGCTGGGGGTGCACTGCATCGTAGATCATTCTCTTTGAAACCTGATCCTGATGCAGTGCGCGCGCGTGGAGGGTAACTGAGTTCGGGGTCGCGGGGCGAGTGCGCAGGGGCTGGCTGAGCGGCGGGTTCCGGTACAGTTCAAAACCGAGTTCCTTTGTTGTAGTCGGCGGTGATGGCGGCTTGTATACCGGCCATGCAGGCGGGGTCGGAGAAGATGAGGCCCAACTCGCGGTTGTCGTTGAGCGATTCGGTGGTGAAGTTTTCCGACCCTACGAAAAGTTTTGCCTGCGCCGTGTCGTAGTCAGCGAGGATGGTTTTGGCATGGATGTAATAGCCGGTGCGAGAGCTGTAAGTGGCGATGCTGGCCCCGGCGCTCTTGAGGGCGTTGAGGACCGAGGAGTACTTGCCGCCCAGGTTCTCCTGGACCAGGGTAACGGCGACCGCGCGCTTGAGGGCGGCTTCGACAGCGGACTGGATGCCGGTGTCGGAGAATTCCTCCTGAGAGATGAGGAGTGATTTGGTGGCGCCGCCGATGAGGGCGAGGATGGAGGAGCGGGAGTTGGTTGGGCTCCAGACGAGATTGTCGCCGGTGGGCGGAGTAATGGCGGCGTCAGTGAAATCGGCATTGAATGTGGTCTCGATGGCGGCGATGTCGGCGGCGTTGTCGGTGATGACGGCGAAGTCGCGGGTGGTGGCGTAGTCCTCTTTGGTGAGGTTGATGGTCATTATGGCCGAGGTAGCCTGATCGACGGTGATGGTCTTCTGGTGGGTGCAGGCGTAGGTGGGGTTGGCCCAGTGGACGGAGACTTTGCCGGTGGTGAGAGTGTTGTAGGCCGCGGTGTTGTTGGCCTTCTCGTTGTTCTGGTCGAGGATAACGCGGACCGGTAGACCTTTAGCAGCGGCGGTAATGAGCAGCGTGGTAATTTGGGGGTCGGAGAGCTCGTACATTGTCATGTCGATGGACTTGGTTGCCGAGGAGAGCAGGTTGTAGATCGGCGTGAGCCCTTGGTCGGGCTCGGTGACCAGGGTGTAAGTAGCGACGTTGGGGGTGGGCGTGGGAGCCGGATGCGGCGGGGTGGGGTGCTTATGGGATTGGGTGTCGGGCTGATGGATCGTTTCCGGTTGCATGGTTTTCTCCTTTGACGAAGCCGATGGGGTTCAGGTTCAGCCGGAGGGAAGTCCGGCAGAGAGAATCGCCGTGTTGCTCGAGGTTGGGGGATGCCGCGGTCAGGTAATAAATTGTGGTTGCCGACCGAGATCGCATTCCCGCGGCGATTCTATCTCTATCGGGGCAGCATTGCGAGAAGAAATTGTGTGAAGTTGTTGTGAATTGGCAGCGGGCGGGCATCCATCCCAGGCCTCAGAAGTGAGACCTCTGCGAATTGAGATTTATGGTTTTTCACCCTTCCACGCTGAGGTTGAGTTAGAGGCAATTCCAACTCGGCCGAGTGTCTCTGCGACTGTACAGCGTTCAAGAACGGATGTTACCATATGCCAAAAGACCATTTACCCAAGTCTTTACGGACAGAGACTAACGGTACATGTCTGTTGCGCGCATTTGCTGCGATAGAGTTACTCCCCCTTGGTCTCTAAGTCGAAGAAGGCATGTGCGGCGATGGGAGGAGTGCGCTGTCGTGATAACCCTGGAGGACCACTCACCGTGGCATCTTGAGCGATAGTCGCTCAGGCGGCGGCTGGGTGCGGACCAAACGAAAGCGGGATGGCCTGAAAAGGACTTCCGCTTAGCAAAAAACGAAAGGATAAGCGAATCAACATGCAAGTAGTTGTCAAGAACGTTTTTGCAGTCTTTTGTATCCCAGCTCTGTTTCTTCTCGCCTCGCTTGCGCCCGCCAATGCGCAGGTTGTGGCTAACTCGGGTGAGATTGCCGGAAACATCGGCTACGACCACACAAGCTATACTCCCTCAGATGGCCCCACTAGCACTCACTTTCTCGGCTTCTCCAGCGGTTACAATGTTACACACTATCTGACGGCTCTTGGAGAGTACAAATACGATCCGTTGAGCAATGTCGACGGGGCATCTTATCACTCCCAACTTTACGGCGGTGCTGCTCGCTTCAATCTTCACGACTTGAATAGGACCGTTCCTTACGCTATTGCGGGCTTCGGCGGTTACCGGTTGACTGGAAGCGAGAGTGGCACCACCGTGTCCGTGTCTCACAATGGCTACTACTTTAACTTTGGCGGCGGCGCCAGCGTCTATCTTGCGAGGAACTGGGGCATTCGGCCTGAGGTCCGGTACGAGCGGCAACATGTTACCGCGGACGGCGAGAATATCCACGCCAATGTTATGGATTTGTCGGGCTCATTCTTCTACCAGTGGGGCGGAACTGGAAGGGGAAAGAAGTAGACCTCAACGACCAGAGCAGTTCTCGAGTTCACGCGGAGTAAGCGCGAGCGTGGAAGGTGGGTTTTGCTTCGACCCCACGGACGAAGATAAGTCCGTGGGGTTTCCAATTCTCCGCGCATGATGCGCAATTACTGCAAACTAAAGTTACATAGCAATGACCTTTGCGGCCAAGCTTGCGCCGATGGTAATGGCTCCGGTGATTGCGTCGATGGTCTTACTTATATCGCCTAGCTGCTGGACGGATGCTTTCAGTTGAGTGTTGGCAGCGTCGAGCTGGGTGGTCAGAGCGATAACCTGTGGGTCGTCGTCATGAAAGGCCTTGTTGACGCAGGACCAATAGTTCGACCTAGCCTTAACATATTGGGTAGTCAAGGCATCCCTCTGATCCTGAGTTTTGCAAGCTGCCAATAACATGCCGATCTGGGACTGAAGCGTGAAGTAGGTTGTTTCTAACTCCGAAAGTGCGCTTTGCATGTTATGTCTCCTGGATTATTTTTTTGCGATTATTTTGCTTTGGTCACTGGTTTTGGACCGTTGGAGATGGCGAGGAGGGTTTGGTCGCTGGTGTGGCGCTGGTCGAAAACTGGGAAGCCCACTTTTCGACATTGGCGACGGTAACGGGGGGCATGCGCGCCTCCATCGGCTTCTCATTGGCCACCAGATCGATGCGGTCGGACATCTGCTTGAGGGACTTTTCCATATCATCGGTGGCACTCTGCTGAGAGTCTTGAAGAGCCTTGGCCTTTTGATCGACTTGCGCTTCCGCGAGCTTTTCAATTCCGCTCCTGAGAGTGGGATCGGTTACTTCTGGAGTTAGGCCGTATGGGTCGAGCGCAACCTTGAAAAAGCCAGATGGGTCGGTCTGGCCTTTCTGAAGCAGGGTCTTGGCCAACGAAGTTGAGATAACTACATAATCCTTGTCGAAGGAGACATAGTCAGGAGCCTCTTTGGTAAAGAAATCATCCAGAGCCTTGGTGAACTGGCTGATGCCATGGGCGGCCTCACGCTCCTTGTGCTCTTGAATGGCAGTGACTACCAGATCGATGGAGGTCTTCATCAGATTCTGCTCATAGGAGCTCATCTTGTTCTTGGTCAGTTTGAGACTCTCGACTTCGGTTTTGAGCTTGGCTGCAGAGGCCGAGGCGTCTGTGGCGGCGGTGGAACCGGTCAGTTTGGCAAAGGACTGTGCTAGATCTGTCAAACCCTTGGCGAGGGCCGCGCGCTTTTGAATTTCGGCTTTGGTATCGGCGATTTCGGCCTTGGTTTGCGCGTCGTAAGGAATGCCGTACATGACTTCCTGGACGGCGTTCAACTGGTCGGTCTCCGCCAGGATGGTGTCGAGCGCGGAGTAGTAGTCGGTGAGAGATTTTGCGGTAGCGGTAAGTTGGGTTGCGGCGGCTGCGGCGTCGCCAGAGGTCTTGCATCCGTTGGCGAAGAAGAAGCCGGAAAGGAAGAGGCTGGCGATGATTTTCCACCGGCGATTCTGGGGAGTTATCACACAGAGGTTAGTCATTTGATGTTTTCTCCATCGCGGTTAGGAGCGATTATCCGGGTCATTACGCAATTATGGCGCGGAAAGAAGCGGGATCACTATCTCACAAAGCGGCTGGGATTGCAATTGGCGAACAGGTCTATGGAGGGAGCAAGTGCGCATTTGCTGAATGTGGCGGAAAAAGATCGGCCCGCTTCTCATTGTGAGAAGCGGGCCGATTGGTTTTTGCAGATAAGTTGAGTTATGCCTTGGCGGAGGTTAGTGCGCCTAAGTCAGCGGCTAACTTCTCGGTGGAGAAGGCTTCGATCATGTCGCCTTCTTTCAGGTCGTTGAAGCCGCTTAGACCTATGCCGCATTCCATGCCGTTGGTAACTTCGCGGGCGTCGTCCTTGAAGCGCTTGAGGGAGTTGACCTTGCCCTTGAAGACCTGCTCTTCTCCGCGCATGACCTTGATCTCCGCGTCGCGGCGGATAACTCCGTCTTGCACGCGGCAGCCGGCGATGGTGCCAACCTTGGGGATGCGGAAGATGTTGAGGACTTCGGCACGGCCGAGATAGTTTTCCTTGAAGGTGGGGTCGAGCAGGCCAAGCATGGCCAGACGCATCTCGTCCTGTAACTCGTAGATGATGGAGTGGAGGCGAATCTGGATGCCCTCCTGCTGCGCTAACTCGGCGGCCTTGCGCTCGGGGCGGACGTTGAATCCGATGATGAGGGCGTTGGAAGCCGTGGCGAGAAGGACGTCGCTTTCAGTGATGGAGCCGACGCTGGAGTGAATGACTTTGACGCGCACTTTTTCGGTAGACATGCGGACCAATGAATCGGCCAGCACTTCGACCGAGCCGGTGACGTCGCCTTTGATGATGAGGCCGAGGTCTTTTACGCCAGCCTGACGAATCTGCTCGGCGAGGCCTTCAAGAGAGACGCGGGAACTCTTGGCGAGTTGTGCGTCGCGCTCCTTCATCTTGCGGTACTGGGCGATGCCCTTGGCCTTGTCGCGATCGGCGACGACCAGGAACGTGTCGCCGGAGTCGGGCATGGCTTCGAGGCCAAGGACTTCGACGGGCGTGGAGGGACCGGCTTCTTCAAGGGCGCGTCCGCGGTCGTCGAACATGGCGCGGACTTTGCCGAAGGTGTTGCCGACGATGTAACTGTCGTTGAGGTGGAGGGTTCCATCCTGAACCAGGACGGTGGCGACGGCGCCACGGCCGCGATCGAGCTTGGCTTCGAGCACGCTGCCGACGGCTTTGCGACCGGGGGTTGCCTTGGGCGCTTTAATGTCCGAAACGAGGCAGATCATTTCGAGCAGCAGGTCGAGATGAATGCGCTTTTTGGCGGAGACTTCGACAAAAACTGTGCCCTCTTGACCGACGCCTGCCCACTCTTCAGGAATGAGGCCGCGGTCGGCGAGCTGCTTCTTGACGCGGTCGGGATTGGCTTCGGGCTTGTCGATTTTGTTGACGGCCACAATGATGGGGACTTCGGCGGCCCTGGCGTGGTCGATGGCCTCTAGAGTCTGAGGCATGACGCCATCGTCAGCGGCGACAACGATGACGACGATGTCGGTGACCTTGGCTCCGCGAGCGCGCATGCGGGTGAAGGCTTCGTGGCCCGGCGTGTCGAGGAAGACGATCTCGCGACCGGAAGCAGGCGAGCCTTCCTTGGTGAACTTCACCTTGTAGGCGCCGATGTGCTGGGTGATGCCGCCAGCTTCGCCAGCCGCCACGTCAGTTTCACGGATGGCATCGAGCAACGAAGTCTTGCCGTGATCGACGTGGCCCATCACAGTCACAACAGGAGAGCGGGGAACTTCAAGCTCGCCCGTGTTGTCGGCTTCGAGAACTTCTTCGATGGCCTGGTTGGCGATCTCTTCTTCATAGCTGATGACGGTGGCCGCGGCTCCGAACTTGGCGGCTACGTCTTTGACCATTTCGGCGTCGAGGGACTGGTTGACTGTGACGAAGATGCCACTCATGAGCAGCGTTGCGATCAGATCCTTGGCGCGAACTTCGAGTTTTTCTGCAAGATCCTTTACGCTGATGCCCTCGGTTACGGTGATCTCGCGGGTGATGGGAAGGGGCTCGCCGCCGTATTGGACACCACCATAGCGTGGTGGCGGCACAAAGCCCTTCATTGGGCCTTCCTTCGTCTTGGGATATTGCTGGCGACCGCCGCGTCCTTTGGAGGATGCACGCTGCGGGCGCGGTGCCTCGCCGGTTGGCGGTGCGCCACCGGGACGAGGAGGGCCACCGGGGCGGGGTGGTCCAAAGCCGGGACGTGCGCCAAAGCCGGGACGTGCGCCAGGGGCTCCAGGTCCGCCTGCTCCGGCGTAACCGCCTGGAGTGGTGCGGGTGGGATGCTTGGGGCGCGGGCCGCCGGGGAACTGGCCTGCTGCTCCTGGAGGTCCGCCGGAGGTGCGCTGGGGATAACTGCCTGGGCCGCTGGAGGGTCTGCGGTCGAAGATGGGCCTGCCACGCTGAATGCCAGCGGCCGCGGTTCCTGTGTTGGCGGATGGCGGGGGCGTGACGACCGGGGGCGCCGTGTAAACCGGCCGAGGCCCGGTTTGAGGCATGACCATGCGACGGGCGGGCAGTGCCGGAGTGGGCGGTGCGGTGTGAATGTGCCCTTTGGTGCGGTGAGCTTGTTGAGGCACAGGGGCGACAGGCGCTGGTTCGATGGCATTGACGGGAACGGGAGCTTCCTGCATTGGCGCGGTAACGGCTTCGGCGACGGGTTGGGCGGCAACCACGTCCGAGGGAGCGGCTTCGAGGACTGGAGTTGCTGTTGCCATCGCTTCGGGTGCCTCAGGCGCTGCATTTGTGGCTACGGCAAGGATGTCGGGAGTTGGCGGCGGGGGCGCGACCGGTGCGACCGGCGGCTTGACGGCGACGGGCTCGACGACGCGCGGTTGGCTATCGCGGACCACGGGAGCCGCTGGCGGCTTGACTACCACAGCTACTGCGGGCGTGACGGCGACTGCCGGACGCTGCACGGGAGCAGTGCCTGCCGGCGCTTTGGCGACCACCGGTTTGGCCGGCGGACGGGTGGCGATGGCGGGCGGAGGTGGAGGAGCAGAGATGATGGGCGGCGCGGAGCGGGGCAGCGGAACGATCCTGCGCGGCTCCGGACGGGCGGGCGCGACGGGCGGCGCTGCCACTGCGACCGCAATTGGGGGCGCTGGCCGAGCAGGCACTTGCACAGGCGGCGCTACGGGAGGCTTTACAGGTGCATATTTCTGCCGGGCCTCGGCTTCGTCTTCCTGTTTCTTGGCCAGGATGGCCTTCAGTACGTCGCCGGGCTTGGAGATATGCGAGAGATCGATTTTGGGCGCAAGGCCCTGCGGGGCGCGAGAGGCCTGCGAACCAGTGTGGCTGGCGGACCGCGCTCCACGCTCAAAATGCGCGCGAACCTTTTCCGCTTCGTCTTCTTCCAGCGAACTGGAATGAGTTTTGCCGGTGGCCAGGCCGAGCTCCGCCAATACGTCAAGAATCTGCCGGCTCTTGACTTCCATCTCGCGTGCGAGATCGTTGATTCGAACCTTACTCATCCGCCTCTTTTCAAATGGTGCTACCCAAAGACCATTAGTCGCTCATAGCTACCCCATGGCATTGGCCGCTCATCAAACTACTGTTATTGCCTGAATGGCACAAAAAGCCGCGGCGCATGTTATGCGTCGTCCTCTTTGGCCGCCTGCTCCTGCTCAATTTCGCTTACTGATTCGCTTGTTTCCGATTCCGGCGTCTCAGCGACCCCGGTAAGGTTTTCGATGACCGATTCAATCTCTGGTTGTGTCTGGGAATCATCTTCTGCCGCTTGAACGCTTTCGGCCTCTTCCAGCACAACAGCGGCGTTTTCTGCTTCAGCTTCCGCGTCCGCAACAACTGCTGGCGCGCTCTCGACTTCGGCTTCGCCGGCTGCTTCCGTGGCTGCCGTTTCTGCTGCGGCGGGCACGTGGCCTTCTTCGCCCTCTACAAACTCGCCGAAGTAGTGGCGCACGGCGACGCTGATCTTCTCCAAGGTTTTTTCGCCGATGCCGGGAATCTCTTCCAGCTGCTCGGGCGTCATGTCGGCCAGGGCCTCGACGGTGGTGATGCCGGCGGTGACCAGTTTTTGAATGATGCTCTCGCCCAGTTCGGCAACCTGCTCGATAGGCGTCGAAGGACCGCCGGAGAGGGCCTGCATCTGCTGCTCGACCTCCTGGCGCTTCTCCTCTTCGCTCTTGATGTCGATCTTCCAGCCAAGCAACTTGGCCGCAAGGCGTACGTTCTGGCCTTTCTTGCCGATGGCCAGCGAGAGTTGCGTGTCGTCGACGATGACTTCCAACTGCTTTTCCGTAAGATCGGAGATCGATACGCGGCTGACCTTGGCCGGCTGCAGAGCCTTCTCGGCAAAGGTGGTGATCTCGTCGGAGAACTCGATGATGTCGATTTTTTCTCCGCGCAACTCGCGGATGATGGACTGCACGCGCATGCCCTTCATGCCCACGCATGCGCCGACCGGGTCCACATCCTTGTCGCGGGACTGAACTGCAATTTTGGTGCGTTCGCCGGCCTCGCGGGCGATGGCGCGGATGACTACAGTGTTGTCGTAGATCTCAGGAACTTCCGACTGGAAGAGATTCGAAACCAGCTCCGGCGCGGCGCGGCTGACGATGACCTGCGGCCCCTTGGCGGCGCGGTCCACCTTGAGAAGAACAACCCGCACGCGTTCGCCGATCGAGAACTGCTCAAGCCTTGACTGCTCGCGCTTGGGGCAGCGCGCCTCGGCCTTGCCCAGATCGTAGACGATGTCCTGACCCTCGATGCGCTTGACGGTGGCGTTGAGCACTTCCTTCTCGCGGTGGGCGTACTCCTGGAAGACAGTGTCGCGCTCGGCTTCGCGGACCTTTTGGAAGATGACCTGCTTGGCCAGTTGCGCGGCAATGCGGCCCAGGGGACTGGTGTCGCGGTAGATCCGGATCTCGCTGCCCAACTCGACGCCGGGCGCCAGTTCGTTGGCTTCGGTGAGCGTGATCTGATTCAGCGGGTCTTCGATGGGCTCGTCGTCGGCCACCACGGTCTTGTAGATGTAGGCTGTGATCTCGCCGGTTTCCTTGTTCAACTCCCCGCGCATGTTTTCCTGGGTCTTGTAGAACTTACGCGTGGCCAGGGCAATGGCTTCCTCGACGGCGCCGACGACAATCGCCGGCTCGATGCCTTTTTCCTGGCTCAAGAGCTCGATACTCTGATACAAAACGCTGGGCATACTCTGCTTGCTCTCTCTTTTGTACTGCGGTAGTTCGCGTAAGGCGGAAGTTTTTCAGGCTTCTGCCAATTCAGTTAGTTGCGTTGAGGAAGAAATACTAAATTTCCGGCACCAGTTGCGCCTTCTCAATGTTTTCCAGCGCAATCTCCACCGTGCTGACGCCGGCTTTCCGGCTCTTGCTGTTCTGCTTCACTGCGTTCAGGTCGAGCGTGATCGTTTTGCCAGCGATAGTTGCAGCCGCCAGCCGTCCCTGCCAGTGCCGGTTATTGCGGATCGGCTCGAAGGTTTGCACCTTCACCAGGCTTCCAGCAAACCGTTCAAAATCCTCAGGCCTGGTCAGCTTGCGGTCCAACCCCGGAGAGCTGGCTTCAAGCGTGTACTCCGCGCCCGGAACCAGGTCTTCCACATCCAGCAGCACGCCAAAATCCCGGCTGAAACGGGCGCAATCCTCATGAGTGACGCCAGAAAGCTGCTCCACACTGATCGTACCTGCCTGAGCTTCCTGGACCAGCCGTTCGGGCAGGATCTCACTTCCATCTGCTGCGATCCCGGCCACGAGAGCCGCTTTGAGCTTTGCCCGCCCCTCGGCGTTCTTCTCAAGATAGATGCGAAGCGTGCGCTCCTTGGCCGGGCCGATGAACTCGATCTCCACCACGTCCAGCCCATGCGAGGCGGCCACTCTTATCGCCGCTTTCCGGATTTCTTCCAGCTTTACCGCCATCGTTCCCTGCACCCCTGCGAGTAAAAAATCGCCCGTCGGGGATTCCGTTCGCTAGCCGCCTTTCGGACGGCTGATCCTGCATTGGCATTCCCGGCAAAGTTGCCCTGTTTGCGGCAAAAAACCAAGAAAAACACCCTCAAAAACTGAGGAATTTTCCGCAAATAAAAAGTGGGCTGTAAGCCCACTCATCTCTCCGCCAGCCGGCGCATTCACGGCAACTCAGGCGGACAAATTCGTCTGCATTGTTAGCATAGGCCAAAATGCTGGGAATTTCAACCACCCGGTGGTGGGGTGGAGGGTGGAATGAGGTTGGTCCGACTTAGAGACAGACGGATTAAGGGGCTTGGTTCCAACGCTTGACAAATAAATATACAATATATATACGTTCTGTCAATGGACCTTCATTTCATTTACCACGGTCAGCGCTTTGTGTGGGACTCGGAGAAGGCATCCGTCAATGTTCAGAAGCATGATGTGAGCTTTGAGCTAGCCTGCGAAGTCTTTTTCGATCCGTTGATCCGCGTCCAAGACGCGAGTGTCGGCGGGGAAGAGCGAGACGCAGCGATAGGTCTCACAGAGGATTGGACTTTACTGTTTGTTGTGCACATATAGCGCGAGGGAGACAAGATCCGCATCATCTCAGCGCGGCCGGCGACCGCGCAAGAAAGGAAAATTTATGAAGACAGCGAGTGAAAGAATCCAGCAGCGTTTGAAGAAAGATCGTTTGATGACGGTTATCAGCATCCGCATTCCGGGGGATGTGATCGAAGACCTGAAAGAGATCGCGCCGTCGCTTGGCTTCTCCGGCTATCAACCGCTTATTCGCGCCTACATCGGCCAGGGTCTGCGCAAAGATCAGGCTCGGATGGAGAATTCGCAGGTGCAGGTACTTACCGAAAGCCTGCGCAAGCATGGAATCGCCGATCAGGTTATCTCTGCGGCCATCGCGGAGGCGCAGCGGAAGAGTGCGTAGGCTTATCGACGAATCGCCTTGAGAGTGTCAGAATTTATTTCTTCGGTGGGTCCGATGGCGGATCGCTGTTTGCTTGATCTGCGTCTTGATTTCCGGTGCGGAGACCGCGTGCGCACCGGCCGGCCACTTCTCCACCAGCCTCTTTCAAATCCACGAGGATTTTGCGTACGGCCTTAGGGTCCGTGCCGCCGTCAGTCCCTCTGGCAAATTCGCATATTGCGGCGATCTCAAGTTTTTCGGATTCCGGGGGATGGGGACGGGCGGGACGAGTGGTTTCTTACTTCTTTGATAAAAATTCCTTGATGAAAATCCCTTTTACCCCCGATGAAGGGATTATGCCGTTCGAAGTTGAACGCCGGCCTTGCTGAATGATACGCAACCTCAAGCAGCGCGCGCTTATGGCGTTGGTGGCAACCATCGTTGCCGCCGCGTTGGGGATGGCTGCGGGCTATCTGGCGGGGTGTGCTATTGCGCTTCACCTGGCTGAGGGACGGCTGGGCCAGTTTGCAGGGCGCCTCATTGTTTCGCGCGATACCTCCTCGACCGAGGCCCGCGATGTGATGGCGGCCATGCGCGCTTCTTCCTATCCCTTCTGCTCGGACGCCGATATCTTCTTTATTCGCAACCAGGTTTTTAGTTCGGAGTACATGAAAGATGCGGGGCGCATCCGCGATGGAAAGATTGTCTGCTCGGCCAGTCTGGGGCGCCTGGAAAAGCCCTTTGAGCTGCCGAAACCGGAATTCTCACAGGCGGACGGTACGAAGGTTTACCAGAACCTTGCGCCGTTTCCGATTGGGAGGGGGACGGTCGTGAGCCTGCAACTGGGCGATGTGTATGCCATCTTCGGATCACGCATCCAGCAGGGATCACGCTTCGAGCAGGCGGAGCCATTAGTCGACCACCTCAAGATAACGAAGGTCGACCATTCCGGCCGGTCGATTGCCACACCGCTGCTGACTGTGGATGCGAGCCGTACCAAGGACGGCCAAGGCCGCCACGGAGACAGCGTGTATGCCACCCGCTGTTCTCCCCTCTACTTCAGTTGCGTTACGGCCTACGCCACTATTCCTGGGGCGCTGCTAGCAAGCCAGGCTGAAGTTAAGATCAACATCGTGCTGGGCGGGCTGACCGGCGCTCTTTTAGGGTTTGTGTTTTCTCTCCTCTACCGGCGCAATCGCAGCATGGAGCAGCAACTTCGCCGCGCCGTTCGCAAGGACAGGCTGCGCGTGGCATATCAACCGATTGTGAGCTTGAGCAGCGGACGGATCGTGGGCGCCGAGGCGCTGATGCGCTGGACCGATGAGGACGGCGTCGCGGTGGGCCCGGATATGTTTATCAAAATCGCCGAGGCGCAGGGCTTTGTGGGAGAGATTACGCGGCTGGTGGTGCATCACGCCCTGCGAGATTTTGCCTCGACACTGCGCGCTCACGCCGATTTTCAGCTTAGCGTCAACGTGGCCGCGGCGGACCTGGGCGATCCCGGCTTTCTGCCCATGCTGGATGCGTCGCTAAATCAGGCGGGAGTTGCGGCCGCGAGCCTGGCGATCGAAATCACCGAGAGCTCTACCGCGCGATTCAAGGCGGCACTCGTAACGATCCATCTGCTGCGCCAGCGAGGACACAGCGTCCACATTGACGACTTTGGCACCGGGTATTCGAGTCTTTCCTATCTACACGATCTTTCAATAGATGCGATCAAGATCGACAGATCGTTTACCCAGGCGATCGGTACCGAGGCGGTGACGGTGGGGATTCTTCCGCAGATTCTTGCTATGGCCGCGGCGCTCAATCTGCGAGTGATCGTGGAAGGGATCGAAACCGCACAGCAGGCCAGCTATTTTTCCGGCCTCGTGCAGCCCATTCTTGGCCAAGGCTGGCTCTATGGACGCCCTGTGCCAGCCGAGGATTTCCATCGTCTGCTGGTTGAGGACCTGAGGAAAGCTCCCGCTTCCGCTGATGTAGTTGAGGGAAAGAGTGACTCTGCCTCCGCCGACGCAGCCTGAGAAGTTCCGGTAATCCGCGTGCTACGCACTTTTGTTCAACAATCCCCGAATTTGCACTCATGGACCTACTATCCGTTCCGATGGAAGAGATAGATCGGCAATGTACAGCGCCGCGATCAGATGTGTGCCGATGAAGGGTTGATGGTGGCTTTTCAGTGAGACGGATTTTGAAGCAGCGCTTATTGGCAACGCTAGTCGTGACGATCATCGCGGCGGCGTGCGGCGCACTGGGCGGCAGTTTGCTGGGCCGGTTCATCACGCTGAGACAGACCGAACGCAGGCTCATTGAGGACGCAACCCGCGCCTTGACGGTGGCAGATATCCGGCTGACAGAAGCGCACGCCGTGCTGGTTGCCATGAAAGGCTCCTCGTATGCTCCGTGTTCAGACGCTGAGCTTACGTTCTTTCGCGCCCTGATCTTCAATGGAAAGTATCTGAAAGACGCGGGGCGCATGAGTGACGGCACGATCGATTGTTCTGGTGCCATGGCTCGTCCGATGCAGCCTCCGGCGCAAGCCAGGCAGGACATTACCCTCAGCACGGGAGCCAATCTCTACAAGAACCTTGCTCCATATAAGAGTGAAGACCAGACCGTTGTCACATTGCAGTGGGAGGGCTTCTACACTGTTTTTGTCCCCTCCATCCAAGCGCATATAGGGCCCGCTTCCGAGCACTACAGCGAGGCGGTGAGAGAAGGGCTCAACGGACAAGTGGATTGGCTGCTGGGTGAGCCTCCCCCGGTTGCCGCGAAGGTTTTTGCAAGCGATGGTTTTGCCCGCGTGGGAGACAGCCTGTATGCCACGCGGTGCTCTAGTGTTTTTTCCAATTGCATAACGGCTTATCTGTCGATTCCGGAAGCCTTGCAGGCCGATCATATCCAGTGCCGGATTCACATGCTGCTGGGCGGAATGACCGGCGCATTTCTCGGATTCTTCTGTTCGCTCGTTTACCGGCGCAGCCGCGGTATGGAGCAGCAGCTTCGCCGAGCCATTCGCAGAGACAAGCTGCGCGTGGAGTATCAGCCTATTGTGAGCCTGACCAGCAAGCGAATTGTGGGCGCCGAGGCGCTGGCGCGATGGACCGATGAAGATGGCTTCGAGGTCGGCCCGGACACCTTCATCAAGATTGCCGAGGAGCGCGGCTTCGTGGAAGAGGTCACCAAGCTGGTTTTGCGCCACGTTCTGAGCGATTTCCGCGAGACACTCCGCGCACGTCCTGGATTCCGAGTCAATATCAACGTGACCGCGGCCGACCTCGGCAACCCGGAGTTTCCGCTCCTGGTGGGGCGTGCCCTTGCTCAGGCAGGGGTTCCGGCGGAAGGCTTGGGGATCGAGATCACCGAAAGCAGCACGGCCCGCCGACAAGTCGCAGTCGACGCAATCCATCAATTGCGCAAGAGCGGCCATTGCGTTTATGTCGATGATTTCGGCACCGGCTATTCCAGCCTCGCCTATCTGCACGCTCTTTCCATCGATTCGATCAAGATCGACAAATTCTTCACCCAAGCTATCGGCACCGAGGCGGTGACGGTCGCCATTCTTCCCCAGATTCTGGCCATGGCCAAGGCTCTCCATCTGCAGGTGGTGGTGGAAGGAATCGAAACCGACCAGCAAGCCGACTATTTTGCCGGTGCCGAACGCCCGGTTCTCGCTCAGGGCTGGCTCTTCGGGCACGCCATTTCGGCGGAGGAGTTTTATCGCTTGCTGACCGAAGACAAGGAATATCCGATGGACGCATCGACGGGGCTTTGATCGATCACGATCCAGACGCGGCTTGACAGCCTGCCGCGCCCGCGATGAGGCTTGGTGCATGGATCGTGTGCCGATCGAACAAGACAATCGAGGAAAAGATGGAACCCGAGGACGAAAAAGAAGGCAGCCAGTTGGAGGCGCTGGCGCAGGTTTTCTGCGAGCAACTGATGGCCTGTCTCGACGAGTGCGCGCGCGGGCGGCGGGGACTGTTTTCTGACGTTGAACTGCTGGGCGAGGAGGGTGAAGGCAGCGCATGGCCGGAGGCCGCAAGGTTGCGCGAGCTGGCTCTGGCTTTGCAGGGCGTCTTTGCCCAGAAGGAAGAACGAAATCCGTTGTGCGACGAGTTCCTCGACTTGTGCTCGATTCACGGCGAGAGCAATCCCGGAGAACGGAAGCTGGCGCGGGCCTTTCTGGATCGGATTGAGAGAGGCGCGGTGGGCGCGCAACCGGAAGGGGAAAGACGGCCGTGGTAATTCTGCACACATTTCTGGCGCTGGCGGCTGGCTTTTTCGTTCTGGTGATGCTGGGGATGATGCTGTCGGCGCTGGTCGAGCGTACGGTTCCTGGCTGGAAGGGCGCGGAGGGCGAGCCGCTGTCGCGAGTGGCGCCGGGCTTTGCCTTTGTCAACCTTGGTTCTTCGTTTCTGGCTGCAGCCGGAGGCGGCTATGTGACGGCATGGGCCGCGTCAGGCAATGCGCTTGTGCAAGTGCTGGCGCTGGGGATCGTGGTTTTGGCGTTGGCTGCGCTGAGCGTTCTGCAGTCACGCGGCAAGCAGCCCATCTGGTTTCAGCTCTCACAGGTGGCGATTTCGCCTGTCGGCGTGCTGGCTGGCGGGCTGGTGCGGCTGAGAGTGGTGGGGATTTTGTAGGCGGCTCTCAGCACGATCGGCTGAGAGCCTGCCCAAATCCGTAAGCCAGTTCAAGACCTAAAAGCGCACACCGAGGGTTACAGGAATCAATTCAGTTGTGCCCAGGCCATTGGTTGCGGTGAGCGGAGGGGTGTGAATGTAGAGGTAGCGAGCCTCTGCGAAGAGCTTCGTTTTGCCGTCGCCATAAACGCCGCCCAGCCGATGGGTGAGGCCAAAGCCCAGGCTACCGCCGACCTGATTGGAGGAGAATGAGTCGACCGAGACGGGTACCTCTTCGCCGTATAAGTCGCAACATTCCAGAACATTAAAGTTGGTGGACTTGTGATAGTAGCCACCTCCGCCGGTCACGTAGATGCTATTGATCCGCTTGGGAAATAGATCGATGACCGGAGCTGCTGTCAGCGAAATGATATGAGTGTCGCCGGTTTGAGACCCCACATCGTTAATCAATGCGCCGGGGAGTTTATTGTCCATAAATTGGAACTCGCCCAACAGGGTGAAGCGCTTGGAGAAATGCAGTCCGCCGCCTATGGTGAAGTTGCCACCCCAGGTGATGAAGGGGCCATAGGGCACGCCACCGATGCTTGAGGTACTCGTGTCGTTGCCGATGGGGCCATTGAAGCCAGCGCCGAGTTCGAGGGCGAAGCTGTGGGAGGCCAGACTCTTCAAGCTGTGTCCAATCGAACCAGCGCCCGCGCCTGCACCCTCTCCAGAGGCGGCAGAGGCGGAGGGTGAAGCCGCGGAACCGCCGGGATCGCCATCGGCGTCGAACTCAAACGCGCTGGAACTGGATTCATTAGCCGCGGAGAAGCTGGGAGCGGATGAGTTGGGGTTGGACAAGGATTGGGCGCTTGCGAAACCAACCGCAAGGATCGCCACGCCAAAAAGGAGCAAGACGCGCTGCATCAGCGACATCGAACGAAGAAAAGACATACTGGAGCCTCCATGATCGAATGGTATTTTTTGCGTCCCGGGGGATAAAACGCCGGGCAATCGATTAGACACAATAGTTGGCTGGAAGTTGCGGCGATGATGGGCATATTGTGGGAGATAGCACATAATTCCCACTTTTTTGATTAGTGGCACTATGGTATATTAGTGACACTTTGGATGGGGGTGGGACGCATGGAAGTTGCTGGGCTGCTCGGACAAGGGCAACGCGCGGTATTTGGGGCAGATTCGAATGGCCCGGAGGTCACGGAACTTCGCAGCCGGACCCGCTTAGGCGAAAAAGGGCGGCTGGTGATTCCGGTGGCGATGCGCGAGGCGCTGGGGATGGACGTTGGCGCTGTGCTGGATTTGCGCGTGGTGGACGGGGAGCTGCGCGCCTCTACGCTGCGAAGCCGTATCAGGCGTGCGCAGGAGCGGGTTCGGCAATTGGTTCCACCCGGAGTGAGTCTCGCGGAAGAGTTGAGCGCGGAGCGGCGCGAGGCTGCAAAGCATGAATGAAGTGGTCTTCGATGCTTCTGCAATTCTTGCCTTGCTTCAAGAGGAACGAGGTGCCGAAAAGCTGACGGATGAGATTCAGGATCGTGCCGTTGCCAGTACGGTGAACCTCGCGGAAGTGCAAGGCAAGCTTGTGAAAAGAGGTTTCTCGCCGGAAGAAGCCTGGGAGCATACGCTCTCCGCTATCTCGGCGGCCGAACCTTTCACCAGCGGACAGGCGAAAGTCGCCGGAGGCCTGATTGCAAAGACGGAGAAGTTAGGACTGTCGCTGGGTGATAGGTCGTGCCTGGCGTTGGCGATTGCGCTTAAGGCTCCGGTTTATACGACGGAGCAGGCTTGGAGAGGCTTGAAGGTGGGGGTGCCGATTCATGTGATTCGGTGAGATGCTTGCGGGGAAGGTGCGGCTAGACTATTGGCAGGTGAGGTGAATGAAACAACCTGGCAAGTTTCTCACTGCTGAGTGGAAAAACCTCATAATGCTCAACTACGCCGTCGAAGCTTCGTTAATGGAGCGATATGTCCCGACCGGAACGGAATTGGACACCTTTGAAGGAAGAGTCTATTTGAGTTTGGTTGGTTTCGAGTTTAACCGCACGCGAGTTATGGGGTTTACAGTACCGTTTCACCAGGCATTTGAAGAAGTAAATCTTCGATTTTATGTAAAACGCTTATCCAAACGGGGAGTGGTATTTGTACGCGAACTCGTGCCGAAATTCGCAGTAGCCGCAGTCGCGCGATTCGCGTTTAATGAAAACTATTCGGCTGTGCCTATGTCACATCAATTTGATACTCGCGCGGGGGACGGGGTTGTTGAAGCCGAATATGCCTGGGGCTCTGAGCAGGACCGATGCATCATGCGGATCGAAACCGACAAAGCATGTTTTATTCCGCCGGATAATTCATTAAGCCAATTCATTACAGAGCACTATTGGGGCTATGCAGCACAACCGAGCGGTGGCTGTCTTGAATACGAAGTGCAACACCCGCGATGGAGTGTCAGAACAGCGAAGCTGGCAAGCGTTTGTGGAAATACTGCCAGGGTCTATGGCGCAAAGTTCGCGAACGTTCTGTCCCGCAACCCGGACTCAGCCTTTCTGGCCGATGGATCCCTTGTAACTGTCTTCAAAGGGACGAGAATCAAGTGACAAGAATTCCAGCTGCGCAGGGTTGGATTCTTTACGACGGAGATTGCGCATTCTGCGTTCGTTGGTTGCACTTCTGGTCTCCATTGTTGCGCCGCCGTGGTTTTGAGGTGGACACACTTCAAGCTGATTGGACCCCCGATGCGCTTGGAATGACGCGAGAGGAAACATTACGCGACATACGGTTACTAACTGCGAAGGGAGATAGCTTCGCGGGAGCTGATGTTTATTTGCATGTGGCCAGAAAAATATGGTGGGCTTGGCCTTTCGGTGTTCTATTTATGCTTCCGGGATTCAACGCACTCATCTGGTATTGCTACCGATGGTTTGCCTCCAATCGGCACTGTGTATCGGGGTACTGTGGACTTAAGAAATGAAATAAAGCGCGTGTAGTTTTGGATAATGAGTTAGAAAATACCGAAGGCCGAAGCAACTGCTCCGGCCTTCGTGGCTTTGCTAGCTAACCTACCCCTGAATATCGAATTGCTCGGGATGCAATGTGGCGTCGCTCTTGACCAGGATGTTCTTGCTGACTAACTCCTCGAATTCAGAGAGCCAACTGGCGTTGTTGGATTTCAGGACCTTAACGGTTTCAGGGTTGACGCGCAGAAGGACATCGGCGCCCTCGAAGTGCTTCTTCATCTTGCGCAACTCGGTGTAAATCTCGTTGCAGACCGTCGTCGGGCTCTTGACCATGCCGGTGGCCTGGCAGGTGGGGCAAGGAACCGAGAGCGTCCGCTCCAAGGATTGCTTGACGCGCTTGCGGGTGATGGCGACCAGACCAAAATCATTGAACTGGAGAACCTTGGTGGGGGCGCGATCGGATTTGAGAGCTTCTTCGAGAGCAGCCATCACTCTGAAGCGATTCTTGCGCTCGTCCATGTCGATGAAGTCGATCACGATAATTCCGCCCAGGTCGCGAAGGCGAATCTGGCGGACGATCTCGGGGACGGCATCGAGGTTGGTCTTGAGGATGGTGTCTTCAAGTCGAGCGGACTTGCCGACATATTTCCCCGTATTGATGTCGATGGCGACCAGCGCCTCGGTCTGATTGATGACGATGGAGCCGCCCGACTTGAGCCAGACCTTGGAGCGGAGCGCTTTGGCGATTTCGTCCTGAATGCCGAAGTGCTCGAAGAGCGGCGTCTCTTTTGTGTAGAGCTTGACGCGGCGAACCAGTGTGGGCGAGACGTGGTTGAGAAAGCGGACGATACGCTCGTACTCTGCCTCCGAATCGACCCAGATGGAAGAGAAATTGCTGCTGACCTGGTCTCTCAAGATGCGCTCGATCAGCCCTAGATCGTGATAGATCAAAGCGGGCGACTTCGATTCGTCGGAGCGCTTCTTGATGTCTGCCCAGAGATTGAGCAGGAAGCGCAGGTCAGTGCGGAGCTCTTCTTCAGAGGCGCCTTCGGCGGCGGTGCGGACGATAAAGCCGCCCGAGGCTTCGCCGCGCTCGTGAACGAGAATCCGCTTGAGGCGCTGGCGTTCCTCATCAGAGGCGATCTTGCGGCTGACGCCGATGTGAGAGACGGTGGGCATGAAGACCAGGAAGCGCCCGGGCAGGGCGATGTGCGAGGTGATGCGCGCGCCCTTTTTGGCGATGGGCTCCTTGGCGATTTGGACCAGAATCTCCTGACCGGGCTTCAGCAGGTCGCTGATGATGGGCAGGTCGGAGGTCTGCATGGAGCGGCGGGACATTCCGTGGCCTTTGCCGCCAGCGCCGGGTGCTCCTCCCGTGCCTCCGCGACCGCGACGACCGCGGCCGGTACGATCACGGCGCTGCTGAGGGGAAGCTTGACCGGGGGTTGCGGCGGGCCGGCCATCGGCCAAAGGCTCTTCGCCTTCTTCTTCGTCTTCCTCTTCGTCGCCGCTCTTTTCGTCGAAGTTCAACTGGATGCGGTGGTCGAGATGGGCCTCTTGCAGCATCTCGCCCAAGTCGCCGGAACGAAGATGGGTGGGGAGCGTCTCTTCTTCAAAATCTTCCGTGTCGTGTTCGTCGGCTTTGCCGTGCGGATGATGGCGGGGAGCGTCGAACTCCTCTTCCTCGATGACTTCTTCCTCGATCAGACCGCTGCCGGGAGCGTAGGACGAGGCCGAGGCGACTGCTGTGGGCTTTGCGGCTGGCTCCTCATCCTTTTTCTTGCCGCCGAAGCCAAAGAGGCGAAATCCAGATGGAGGCAGCGGATCCACTTTGTGGGAGGCGGAGGCATTGGTCTCCCACCCTGTCGCCGAAGCACTCTCGTCGTTGTGGGATACCAGCTCGGTGGTTTCAGTTGTCTCCCAATTCTCGAAGATGGGTTGTGAGGCGCTGTGCGATTCGGTCTGACGACTTGTGGTTTCCCAAGTCTCAGAGGCGGCAGCGGGAAAACCGGCTTCCAACTCGAACGCGGTTTCGGTCGTTTCCTCTAACTCATCTTCGTCCAGTTCCAGCAGCTCTTCTTCGAGCAGGTCCTCAACTTCGAGGAGATCTTCCAGTGCGGCTGCGTGAGCAAACAGGTCTTCTGCCGGCTGAATCGCAGGTTGTGCAGATGATGCCGGGGCAGACTCGGTGGTCTCTGTGAAGAAGCTGGCGGCTTCAGACCCGCCGATAATGACGGTCTCCGGCTCGGCCTGCGCTTGCCCGGTGTGCTGGGCTGCTTCTTGCGGGGCAGATTGGCTGCGATGCTTGGACAGCGACTCGCCGGGCAGGAGGCCGCTACCGTCCCATGCGAGGGGGGCCTCGATCATTGTCGAGGGTTTGAAGGAGCTTGCGGGCCGGGCTGGCACCGCTGATTCGGACGCGGGGCGTGCGGCATCCTCTGCCGGAGTGCCCCCGTACTTGGACAGCGATTCACCGGGCAGAACAAAGGGGACTGGAGCGGCGTCGGAACGGGGTGCAGGAGCGGCGGACCGTCCTTGCGACGAAGACCTGTCACCGGATGACCGTCCGGTAGACGAGCTGTCTCCTGCGCCGGCGTGAATCTGGGGCGCAACTTCTGGCTGAGTCTCGGCGGCTTGCTCAACGTAGGCTCCGGAAGTGTCAGTGGTCTTTGGCTGGTTTTCGGGCGAGCCTGCGCCGCCTCGTCCACCACGACGGCGGCGGCGTCCACGCCAGCGCTTGACGCCTCCCGCAGCGGAATCTTCCTGCCCGGCGTCGGCTTGCTCGGAATCGAAGACGGATGTGGGAGCGATTGTGTCGCCAACTTCGGACGCAGGCTCAACGACAAAGCGGCGATCCTTGGAGGGTTTCTCCGGAGCGGGGCGCGGTTCCTGCCTCTGGTCTCCTTTTTGTTCTGGTTTTTGGTCGGGCTTCTGGCCGGCTCGGCCGTTACGAACTTCGCCGCGGCCGCCATTGGCGTCCTGGCCGCCTGTGTGGCGAACCTCGCGGGGAGGCTGGTTGCCGCCGCTGGTCGCGGCTTTTTCGAGTTCGTCGGACTCTTCCGGGTCTTCGAGTTCGAGGAAGTCGGTTACATAAAGGAAGGCGTCGCGCTCCAGGCCGACGTCCACAAAAGCCGATTGCATGCCCGGCAGGACACGGGTGACGCGCCCGTTGTAAATGGACCCGGCCAGTGTGTATTCGTTTTCGCGTTCGTAGTAGATTTCCGCGAGTTGATCGTCTTCAAGGATTGCAAGCCGCGTTTCATGCGGCGTAGAGGATATGCAAATCTCTTTTGCCATCGTACCTTTCCGCCCGGTGGCGTCCGCCTTCCGGGACCTGCGGCAGGGCAGGATGGAGACGCGTGCGGCCGGAAGGGAAGGGTATGTGCGGAAGGGAGAACCGGTGAGTCGCTGGTGTTCCGGTTGCCGCGCCAGGGCCGGCCACGACGGGCGGCGAGCTTTGGCGAAGTTCCTGACAAACTAGCTTTACGATACGGTAATCCGATTGCAGAGAGTTTGTGGCCAACTGCTTCAGGGGCCCCGGCGACCGAAGTTGGCCGTCGGAGTGGAAGCATGCCGGGATACCCGGCAGGGCCGTTCCACCATTGGCATTTGCACAGACGTACCGCACGAAGAGAGCGAGGCTTATGAGCCCCGATACGTTCCACCCCGGCGACGAATATCTATCGTCGGAGGCTCTTGCGCGACCTGTGCAACCTGTACGCTGCCAACGGTTTTCCCGTCTCTGCGTGCTCATGAACCCAATCCTGCCGGGCGCGCGATCCATCTGGACCTGGCCGGCGAAATGCTTACAACTAAGTTTCTTGCGGGCCGGACTGTTCCGGGGGGACACAAGAGGTAAACCTGCGAGTCCGTTCAGTTGACGAACCGGCGCATGCGGACATTCATCGCCGCGCCTAGCGCCAGGAACGTAAACAACACCGAAGATCCGCCGTAACTCATCAACGGCAAAGGGATTCCGGTGACGGGCATAAACCCGATGACCATGCCCACGTTGACCGCGATCTGAAAGGTCAACACAGCCACCACTCCCATAATAACCAGAGAGCCGGACAGGTCTGCGGCTGTTTGAGCGTTCTGAATCAAACGCATCAATATGAAAAAGTATAGCAGCAGGACGAAAAGCGCGCCGACGAATCCGTGCTCCTCGCCGAAAGCGGCAAAGATGAAGTCGGCATGTGGAATGGGCAGGAAATCGCCCTGGGTCTGTGTGCCCTTCTCCGCACCTTTGCCCCAGATGCCGCCGGAGCCGACGGCGATCTTGGATTGTCGGAGCTGGTAGCCGGTGCCCTTGGGATCGTTGTCTGGATTGATGAAGCTGGTGAGGCGGGCCTTCTGATAGGGCTTGAGAACCTTGCCGCTGCTCCATGCGCCGACGACCAGCACGAATCCGCAAGTCGACAAGATCAACGCCTGGCGAATGCTGACGCCGCCCAGGAAGAGGCCGGCGATCAGGATCGGTGTATAGGTGAGCGCAGTGCCCAGATCGGGCTGAATCAGCACCAGCGCCATGGGAAGGCCAACCAGCCCAAAAGCTTTGAAAATGTCCCGCCACGTGAGATGCCTGCCGCCCAGGTTGGCAAAATAGCGGGCGACCACCAGAATCAGGATGAGCTTGACCCACTCGGAGGGTTGGAAGTGCACGGGGCCGACAGCGATCCAGCGCTTTGCGCCCAGCACTTTGCGCCCCACCAACTTGACGGCCACCAACGCCAAAAGGCTGATTCCATAGGCCCATGGAGCCCAGTCCAGCAGGCGGTGATAGTCGATTTTGGAGAAGAGAAACATGGCCGCCAGGCCGCCAGCGATCCAAAATACCTGTTTGGTGTGGAAGCCGATGTATTTGGTGTGCAGCGTGGCGGAGTAGATTTCAAGGACGGAAACGGTGCAGAGTACCAGCACCATGCCCAGCAGCCCCCAGTCGAAATCGCGAAAGGAAAGGAACCGACGCATCAGGGCTTGCCTTCCTTAAAGCGCAAGGGCGAAGCCATCAACCAAGCTGGCGGTGGGAACTGAGCGCTGGCCATGGCTTTGGATGAGGCCAGAGGGGCGGAATTGACCGTGAAATGTCCGGTATGGAGGACGTAATTCTGACTGGGAGCGCCGGAGCGCTTGCGGCTGGCGGGCGAGGGCTCGGACCAGACGGCTCCGACTTCAACTGGTTTGCTGACACTGGCCTGGTCGAGAATGTTGTGGTCCGCCAAACGCTTCTTGTTGACGTAGGTGGTCACAATCTGGGCGGCGATGTGGGCAGATAACGAGCCCCAGTCGCCGTGTTCCTGAAGGACGGCAATCACGATTTCGGGATTGCGCCGGGGAACCATGCCGACAAACCAGGAATTTGGAGTTTTGGCTCCGCCTTTGGTGTGGGTGTCGCCGCCGCCGACCACCTGAGCGGTTCCTGTTTTTCCTGCGAAATCAATGCCTTCGATGTGCGAAGCGGCAGCCGTACCGGTGGTGGTGGCCGCAGCCATGCCGTCGGTGATGATGGCCCAAGTGTCCGGGTTGAGGGGTACTTCCCTGTCTCCTGAGCCGGGAAAACTCTCCTGAATGGCCTGGCGGAAGTCTGCAGGAATATTCTGGTCCGGCATCACCACATGGGGGCGGACGAAGTGACCGTCCGACGCGATGCCACCCAAAGCCCTGGCCAGTTGAATGGGCGTAACCGCAACCTCGCCCTGACCAATTCCCACGGAAATGGTTGAGCCTGCATACCACTTCTGGTGGTAGTTTTTCATCTCCCACTGCGTGGAGGGCATGATGCCGGGCATTTCATTGGGCAGGTCGATGCCGGTCTTCGAGCCCAAGCCGAAGCTGGTGGCGTATTTGGCAATGGTGTCGATGCCCAGCCTCTGGGCCAGGGTGTAGAAGAAGGTGTCGCAGGAGAGGGGAATGGCCTGCGTGATATTGAGCACGCCGTGGTGCTTGTCACAGTGGAAGAAACGCCCATAGAAATTGCCCCCGCCTACGCAATTGACGCGCATATCCTGCGCTATGCCTTCCTGGAGTCCGGCAGCGGACATGATGATCTTGAAGGTAGAGCCTGGAGCGAGTTGATCCTGAATGGCCTTGTTCATCAGCGGATGGTTGGGGTTGTTGACAAGGCTGTTCCAATCGATGCGGTTGATGCGCACGGCGAAGGCGTTGGGATCGTAGCTAGGGTGGGAGACCAGGGCGAGAATCTCGCCGTTGCGGGGGTCCATGGCCACCACGGCGCCGTTGGCATCGCCGAGCGCCAGCTCCGCAGTGCGCTGCAGGTCGATGTCGATGGTCAGCTTCAGATCCTGGCCGGGTTTGGCATGCTGAATACCCAGATACCCAACCTCGCGGCCGTGGCTATCGACAATTACGTCTCTTGATCCGTCCTGACCTCTAAGCAGTTGGTCGTAGGTCTCTTCGACGCCGGCCTTGCCCACCATATCGCCGGGGTTGTTGTAGGCAAAGCGCGGGTTGTTCAGATCCTCTTCGCTTACCTCGCCGACGTAACCGATGAGGTGGGCGGCAAAGCCGTCGCGCGGATAGAGGCGCCGTTCCTCGTCGATGGTCTCTAACTCGGGCAACTCATTGCGGTGAGCCTCGATGAAGGCTTCCTCGTCGGCGGTGATGTCCTGCTTGATGGGGATGGGCTGGTATCCGGGTGCTGCACGGTAGTGGCGCAGCGTGGCGCGCAACTGTTCCAGGTCCAGGTTCAAGCCGCGCGCGATCAGCGGCAGGTCTTCGTCCACGTTACGGTTCTGCTCGCGAACCAGAAAGCAGGATACCGACGGGTAGTTGTCCACGATCAGCCGGTTTTCGCGGTCGAAGAGCTTGCCGCGGCCTGCCATCACCGGAACCTTGCGGATGCGGTTTTGCTCGGCAAGCTGGCGGAAGTTCTCCGCTCCCAACACTTGCAGCCGCCACAGTCCGGCTGTCAAGGCCAGCATCATCAACAGAATGCCGTATTGGACCACCGTGAGCTTGAGGGTGGAGAGCTTTTCGCCGCGAGTGGAGCCGCCGGAATACATTGTGTGAACCTTAGGATAACGCGATTTTGGTTGCGTTCATCAGATACATTGCTTGGTTGCGAAACTACTTAGTTGGACTGTCCCGTTGCGTGAATGTTGCCGGATTCCGGAATTACATTTTTAGCCGCTGAAGGAATGCATTGGTTTTGAAAACTTTCCTCAGGGGCCCGTATGATCGGCCCAATCAAAATCTCATGCCGCTATTAGCAGTTCCTGCTTGCTCAATCCCTGAGCTGCGTGCGGTCCAGCAGCGGGAATATCACCATAGCGGCCAACGATGTACCTACCGCCTTCAGCAGTTCCGCCAGCCAACTCCATTCCAGGTTCAAGCCCAGCAGAACGCGATAGATGAAGAGGTAAATTGTGCTGCATAGCAGCGAGAGGAAAAAGCTCAGCATCAGGCGAATAGTGTGGTTTTCGACGTCGATGCGGACGCCGACCGATCCGGCAAGAAAGCCGGCGATCGTTTTGGCGATGCCGTTAACGCCGATGGCGTGGTGGGTGAGCGCATCCTCGAAGATGCCCATCGCTCCCCCCATCACCGTTCCCTGGATGGGGTCGCGGCGGAGCAGGGCAAAATAGATGGTCACCACCAGCGGAAAGTCGAACCAGACATGGCCGCGCAGCATGCTGGGAAGCCAGGCCTGCAGGAGCAATGCCGCCAACGGGACCATGGCATACACGAGCATCGGATAGCTGCGAATCCCGAGATCGCGGCGATAGTCGGCTCCCAAGACGGGCATGGCTATGGCTTCCTTTCGGGGTTGGCCGGCGGATTGGGAGTGGAGGCCGGATTCGATTCCGGCTTCGCTTCGTGCTTGGGAGCAGGTTTGGTTTGCTGGCCTGCGGGCGCGGAGTTTTCCTCGGTGGGCGGCTTGGAATTTGTTCCCGTGGTAAAGCGGTCAGGATGCAGCGGGTGGAGCAGCTTGGGAGCGGGCGGAGCCACAGGCGTTGCTGGCGCGGCTTGTTCTTTTCCTGGCGGGCCAGGAGCAGCAGCAGCGGCCGGACTGGGCGCAGGCGCATTTGGATCGGTGAGTCCCGGCAGGCGTTCGGCCATGATCTGCGATGCTTTTTGCTGCTCCTTAATGGCCGCGACCTCCGCACCTTTCAGCTCCACACTGGTGGCCATGTCCTGCTGCTGGGCTGCCGAGAAGCGCGGCTCGGTGGAGGTAATCACCAGCACCTCGTCCAGCTGATCGAGATGGGCAGCCGGCTTCACGATTACGTCGATGAAGGAGTCGCGCTCGGGGTCGGTTACTACATTCTCGACCACGCCGACCGGCAAGCCGCGCGGGAATATCTGATCGCCTCCGGCGGTCAGCACCTTTTCACCTTTTTGTATGCGCTGATCGGCGAGAATGCCCACGATCTGCGGCTGTCCAACGGCGTTGCCGCGCAGAATTCCGCGAATCCGTGTGGTTTCCAGAATCACGCCCGCCCCGCTGGTTTGGTCGTTGATGGCCAGCACCTGTGCGGTGTGGGGAAAGACCTCGCGCACCTTGCCCACGATGCCGTCGGCGGTAATCACGGCCATGTCCCGGGCGAGGCCATCGTCTGAACCTTTATCGAGATAGAAGACCCGCGAGGAATCGCTGCCACTGGAGCCGATGGCTTGCGCAGCGAGCGTCTTATAGATGTATTTCTGCTGGAAGTCGATGAGCGCTTGCAGCCTTTGGCCTTGCTTGGCGTCTTCCAGCAGCGATGCCTGCTCCAGACGTAGCCGGTCGACGGTTTTCTGCAAATCCAGATTCTGTTCGCGGACGTGGCGCAGGTCAAGGTAGTTGAGCCACAGGTTCGCCATGCCCATCTTCGAGGAGTGGAATATCTGTTCAGGGGGCGTGACCAGCGCATCGGCCCACAGCCGGATCAGGCGCACGCCACTTTTGTCCGGAGGATCGAGCGAGTTGTGCCCGCTATCGGTGCGGTGCACCTGGACGGCCAGCCCAATCATCTGCGCCAGCAGGAGGGCCAGCAGCACCAGGAGATTCCGATAGCGATCAAAGAACGATTCCATAGCGAATACTCGTGCGTGGGAGAGAACTATACGGAACGCAAGAGTACTACCAGTATACTGGTGGCCACCCGCGATGGCGCAGAGGCATAGGTCTCGATTATCAGACCTGATGAACTACGAACCTTCTGCGAGCGGATAGCGAGCAAACGGCCCCACCGCAGGTGGTTAGTCGATCTTGATCTTGCGCAGCAGGCGGAAGTCGGAGAGCATCTTGCCGGTTCCCAACACCACCGAGGCCAGCGGATCGTCGGCCACTGAGACCGGCAGGCCAGTCTCTTCGCGGATGCGCTTGTCAAGATTTTTCAAGAGCGCACCACCACCGGTGAGCACGATGCCACGGTCTGAAATATCAGCCGACAACTCGGGCGGCGTGCGCTCCAGGGCCACGCGGATGGCATTCATGATCACCGCGATGCACTCGCCCAGCGCTTCACGAATTTCGCTGTCGTCGATGGTGATGGTCTTGGGCACGCCTTCAATCAGGTTGCGCCCCTTGATCTCCATCGAGAGCGGCTTGTCCATGGGGAAGGCCGAGCCGATCTCGATCTTCACATGCTCAGCCGTTCGTTCGCCGATCAGCAGGTTGTACTTGCGCTTGAGATAGTTGGTGATGGCTTCGTCCATCTGATTGCCGGCCATGCGCACCGAACGCGAGTAGACAATGCCCGAGAGGGAGATGACTGCGATGTCCGTGGTGCCGCCGCCAATATCGACAACCATGTTGCCGCTGGGTTCAGTAATGGGCAAGCCGGCGCCGATTGCGGCGACCATGGCCTGTTCGACGAGGTAAACTTCGCTGGCCTTGGCGCGGTAGGCCGAGTCTTCGACAGCGCGCTTTTCTACCTGCGTAATCTCTGAAGGCACGCCGATGACGATGCGCGGATGGACCAGCATCTTGCGGTTGTGCGCTTTTTGAATAAAGTAATTCAACATCTTTTCGGTGACTTTGAAGTCGGCAATGACGCCGTCCTTCATGGGCTTGATGGCCACGATGTTGCCCGGCGTGCGGCCCAGCATCTCCTTGGCTTCTTTGCCCACGGCTTCTACTTCACCGGTGTTCTTGTTGATGGCCACGATGGAGGGCTCGTTGACAACGATGCCCTTGCCGGCCGCATAGACCAGTGTGTTGGCAGTGCCAAGATCAATGGCCAGATCGCTGGAAAACATGCTGAATAGCGAGCGGAGACCGTGCGACCGGTTGGAGCGCGAGGGATAACCATTCAATGACATGAGAAGACCGATTGTACCTCAAGGCTTATTGTACGGCCACGGAGCCAAGGGCGTATCGAAACGCCGCGCTTGAAGTAAGATAACGTGCCAGCCCAGTAACCTGTGCGGTAAACTCAGTTGTTTGCTGAAGCGGGCCGGGTACCGATCCCTGGCCCCTGTTTACGAGGTTTCCATGTCTTATCCAACGTTTCACAATCTAATTGGCGGCCAATGGCTGCCTGCCGTGAGCGGCAAGACCATCCTCAATTTGAACCCCGCCGATCATTCGGATGTGGTGGGCGCGTTTCCCTCGTCGCACAGTGAAGATGTGGCGATGGCCGTGGCCGCTGCAAAGAAGGCTTTCGCCACATGGCGACTGGTTCCTGCGCCCAAGCGGGCTGAAGTTCTGGTGCGCGCCGGCCTGCTGCTGAAAGAGCGCAAGGAGCAGTACGCGCGCGAGATGACACGCGAGATGGGCAAAGTGCTGGCCGAGACACGAGGGGACGTGCAGGAGGCCATCGACGAGGCCTTTTATGTGGCTGGCGAAGGACGGCGGCTTTTTGGGCGGACCACGCCATCGGAGTTACAGAACAAATTTGCCATGAGCGTGCGCATGCCGGTGGGCGTGGTGGGGCTGATTACGCCGTGGAATTTTCCTATGGCCATTCCTTCCTGGAAGCTATTCCCGGCGCTGGTTTCGGGCAATGCATGCGTCATCAAGCCAGCCACCGACACGCCGCTCTCGACTTACAACCTGGTGCAGGCGTTGGTGGATGCTGGTTTGCCGCCCGGTGTGGTCAACATTGTTAGTGGCTCGGGCCAGGCCGTGGGAATGGCGCTGGTGGAGCACCCCGATGTGCGCGCCATTAGCTTTACTGGGTCGAGCGTGGTGGGTTCGCTTGTGGGCCAGCGAGCGGCAGCGACTTTCAAGCCGGTTTCGCTTGAGATGGGTGGCAAGAACGCGCAGATCGTGCTCGACGACGCGAATCTGGAGTTGGCATTGGACGGTGCGCTGTGGGGATCGTTTGGGACTACTGGTCAACGCTGCACGGCCACCAGCCGCATCCTGCTGCAGAAGGGGATCGCTACGAGGTTTACCGCGGAGTTTGTGGCGCGGGCGAAGAAGCTGAAGGTCGGCAATGGATTGGATGAGTCGGTTGAGGTAGGTCCGCAGGTGAATCCGAACCAGATTGAGACTTCGGCAAAGTATGTGGAGATAGCTCTGAGCGAGGGAGCCAAGTTACTTATTGGCGGCCATGCGCTGACCGAGGGAGCTTACGCACACGGGACTTTCTTCGAGCCGACGGTGTTGGGGGGAGTTACACCGAACATGCGGATTGCACGCGAAGAAGTTTTCGGGCCGGTAGTCAGTTTGATCGAGTTTTCGACCTTTGAAGAAGCAATCGAGATCGCTAACTCCATCGACTACGGGCTTTCGACGGCGATTTATACCAGGGACGTGAACCGCGCATTCGCGGCTATCCGCGATCTGGAATCGGGGATTACTTATATCAACGCACCTACGATTGGCGCGGAGGTTCACTTACCTTTTGGTGGAGTAAAGCAGACGGGCAACGGGCACCGGGAGGGTTTGGGAGCTATCGACTTCTTTACCACGTGGAAGGCTGTGTATGTCGATTACTCGGATAAGCTGCAAAGGGCGCAGATCGATAACGCTGAGTGAGCCTGACAAACCGCGAATTTATGGCGAACCGTTTTGCCCAGAGTCGTTCATCGCGGCGACAAGTCGTGACCCATCTTTATTTCCTCAGTCTGGTGCGGAGGGCGCCGATGCCGGAGTGTATAAGTATGCAGCTTGAACTCTGGTCGCACCTGTAATGGATACTTACTGGATAATCTTCCCATCTGGGATTTGAGGTATCCCCGCCGGTTCTGTCGAAGAAGAAGACTTTTCCCGCGCTGGTTTCGATGATGCCGCGATCGGCGTCATATTCGACGATTGAATCGTCACCCTCGACGGAAAAACCAGAGACTTTGACAGCGGCTTTGGCGGCCATCTTCTTGCGTGCGGCAAGCTCTTCGGCAGATGGGCGTTCTGCGCCGGACTGAACTTGCTGCTGGTGTTTTAGCAACGCATCCTGCTCGGCAATGGATGGGAAGTCAGGCGCGATACTCCAGGAAGAAGTGTTTGCGTAGGCCCTCGCCGTGCAAGGGATTGTGCCCTGGGCGTTGATGGCGGCAATCTGCCCATTTGGTCCCATCTGATTCGTGAAAATGTCCTTGCCTTGCTCGCGCGCGGTTTCCTGAGCGTCCAATTGCGTAAAGTCGAGTTCTTGCTGAGGCTCGGCTCTGGCGGCGTTGTCTGCATCGGTTTTCGCTGGTGGAGTATCGGGATTGGATGCAGCGAGAGAGGGGGCATTTCTGGGATCGTATTTCAATAAGATATCCTTGTCGCACAATGCAAAGCCCTGGTTATCCTGCAGATGGATTGTGATGGAAAGAGGACGCGGCGAACTGGCGACGGCAAAGGCAAATCCCTGCTGCTGGGCTGCTTCGGTGGGTTCGATGGACAGGCGGTATTCGAGTTTCTTATCCCACTGAATGAACAAGTGACCCTTCAATCCGGCCGCGCTGGAGGTGACCGACCCCAGGTCGTATCGCCCATCCGGATTTTCTGAAATCCAAAAAGCGGCTGCGATGACTCCAATCAGAACTCCGAGGCCCACGCCAGCCGCGGCATAGACCCTGGTTGGACTCTCGGCGAATTTCCGAATTCGTTGAATCAACACTACTGAGAGTGGCAACCGGGGAGTTGGAGGCGCGCCAGCGGCTGGCGGCGGGGGAATTGGCGGCGCCGTGGTGGTCTGTTGCGCTTCCGCGGCAGGGTTCACGTCGGCCGGAATTTGCGGACTCGCCTCAGGAGTGATGGGAGGGAGAGTTTGCGGGGGAGGTTCGATGACCCTATAACCGCTGAGGCGCATGGGTTCCGCTGCTGATCTCTCACCGCTTGGGTTCTGCAACTCCGCTTCCGCTGGCTTGTCGAGGGGTTTTTCCAGCTCCGACTCAGGGATATTGAAGCCTAAACTTGGCGGTTCTTCCGCTCTTCTTTTGCGATTGGGAAATCTCGAGTCGCTGCCCATGGTCAACTATCCCCTCTTTTTGGTTGTGCGCTTTCCATTTTTAGGAATCAATAGCATTGGACCACAAATCCGCTGTCGTGAAAACCCAAAACTGCCTTGATCGAGATCCGATGCGATCGGCAGGAATAAAAGTTAGAACTATCCATGGTCTCCTCGAAAAAGCTTTCACAAACTAGCCTTTTTCCTCCAACACATCCCGCAGCGCAAAGCTGGTCTCAAGCCTTGTAACTCCGGGCAGGCGGGATAACTCGCTCTGGTGCAGGCGTCCGTAGTCGTCTATGCCTGCCACGCGGACTTGCAGCATATAGTCGTACTGACCTGCCATCAGGTGACAACTGCTTATGCCCTTGCAGCGCCTCACCGCAGCCTCGAACGCGCTCAGCACCGCCGCGGACTGGCGTTCCAGCGTAACACGAATGTAGACCGTCATGCGTTTGCCCAGCAGGCGGTCGTCGATCTGGGCGCGGTAACCGCGAATGGTGCCCGAAGCTTCGAGGGCCTGGATGCGGCGCGAGGCTGCCGACGCCGACAGGCCCACCGCTTCGCCGACCTCGTAGTTGGTCGCGCGGCCATGACGCTCCAGGTGGCGCAGAATTGCGGCGTCTAACTCGTTAAGGCCGTCTTTTCCGCGCGCTGCTGGGTTCTCCAGAGCGTCTGGTCCGACTATTGGTTCATTTGCGCCCATCTCTTGCGTTAGATTGCTGATTTTCTCACGTTTCGTTCCCATTTTGCACTTTTATCACAAACTTTGCATACATTGGAAGCGATTTGAGCCGTAGGATTCTTGGCAGTCGGATGCGCACAAGTCCGGCGGCGAGTCGAGGCCTCTCTCAAGAACAGACATCAGCGGGGCGAGTTTTTGGCCCGGCAGCTATTCGGCCTTCATCTAACGGGAGTGGGCTCGATCCCAAAAGGAGAAACCACAATGATCATCGGCGTTCCGAAAGAGATAAAGGACCAGGAGGCTCGCGTGGGTGTGACTCCGGCGGGCGTGAAGGCGCTTACCGAGGCCAGCCATAGCGTATTGGTCGAGACTCAGGCCGGCGCGCAGTCCGGCTTCCCCGACGAGGAGTATCAGAGAGCGGGCGCGGAGATTGTGGGCGAGGCCAAGGATCTCTGGAGCAAGTCCGAGATAGTGGTCAAGGTCAAGGAGCCGGTCGAGAAGGAGTATGCGAATTTTCGCGAGGGGCTGGTGTTATTCACCTATTTGCATCTAGCGCCGGTGTCTGTGCTGACTGACAAGCTACTGGATGCGAAGGTCATCGGCATCGCCTATGAGACGGTCAGGGACCGTCAAGGGACACTGCCGCTGCTAACTCCCATGAGCGAGGTGGCGGGGCGCATGAGTGTTCAGGTGGGGGCGAGTTATCTCGAAAAGGAGCGCGGCGGGCGCGGCATTCTGCTAGGTGGCGTTCCGGGAGTGCCTCCAGCGCATGTGACCATCATCGGAGGCGGAGTGGTGGGTACCAATGCGGCCAAGATAGCTCTGGGCGTGGGCGCAAAAGTAACTCTAATCGATGTGAACCTGAACCGGCTGCGGGAGTTAGACGATATTTTCGGCGGGCGGCTTTCAACGCTGGCTTCGAACAGTTATAACTTGGCTCACGCCACGAGGGAAGCGGATCTCGTGATTGGTGGTGTGCTGATTCCTGGCGCGACGGCTCCCAAGTTAGTAACTCGCGCCATGGTAGCCGGGATGAAGAAAGGCGCGGTGATCGTAGACGTAGCTATCGACCAGGGCGGCTGCGTAGACACGGCCAAGCCCACTTCGCACTCCAATCCGAGTTATTTGGTGGACGGCGTGGTGCATTACTGCGTGACTAACATGCCGGGCGCGGTGCCGCACACCTCGACGCTGGCCTTGACTAACTCGACCTTCCCGTATCTGCTGCGCATCGCCAATTTTGGGGTTCATGAAGCGCTGCGTCAGGACGCGGGTCTCGCTGAGGGACTGAATACCTGGCTGGGCAAGCTCACCTGTCGCGGTGTGGGCGAAAGCCAGCAGCGGCCATGGACGACGGCGGCTGGGGCAATTGGATAGGCGCCGATTGCCGTAGAATGATTCTTATCTAAGGAGCACACCATGGAACGCCGTCAGTTTCTCGCTGCATCAATTGCTACTTCAGCCTTTACTCTTGCGAGCGATCTGGCGGCGCAAGCTCCTGTGGCCCCTTCCCCTGCGACCCGACGGCGCGAGTTCTATCAATTACGACGCTATACCCTGCAACAGGGGCCGCAAGCCAAGATAACCGAAAGTTACTTCGGCGATGCGCTTATCCCGGCGCTGGCGAGAATGGGTATGGGACCTGTTGGCGCCTTCCGGCTGGACATTGGACCGGAGTTACCGGCGTTCTACCTGCTGATTCCAGGTTCTTCCGTCGAGGCTCTTGCGGAGGTGGATTTGCGCCTTGCACAGGATGCCGGCTTTCTCAAGACCGCCGAGCCATTTTGGAATGCAACCGCGGCCTCGCCCGCGTTTCAGCGCGTGGAGGCCTCGCTGCTGGCGGCCTTTGAAGGCTGGCCGAAGTTGACCCCGCCGGCCTCTTCCAATGCGGCCTCTGCAACCAAGCCCAAGCGCATCTTTCAACTGCGCACATACGAAAGCCCCAGCAATCAGGACCACGTTCGCAAGGTGGAAATGTTTCACTCCGGCGAGTTCGAGCTCTTCGCCAATGCCGGCTTCCATCCGGTGTTCTTCGGCGATACGCTGATCGGCCCGCGCATGCCCAGCCTGACTTACATGCTGAGTTTTAGTGACGTTACAGAACTGGAAGCGAAATGGGATGTCTTCCGCAATGATCCTGCCTGGAAGAAGCTCTCCGCAAGCCCACGGTATAGCTCCGATCAGCTTGTGACTAACATAACCAACCTGGTACTTAGCTCGCTGGATTGTTCCCAGATTTGAGGCGGGCGGTGCGCGAAACCCGCAGAGGAATTGAGTCTGAAGTCTGGCCAAAAGAGCTTTCTTGACATTTCATGGATTGCGCATTGCTTTGCCGCTTCACAGTTGGTGTGCACCGCTTCGGTGGCGACGAGAGGAGGCGATGTTACTCGACGTGGTAGTTAGGCGCTTCTCGCGTGATAATGACGTCGTGCACATGGCTCTCGCGCAGGCCAGCGCCGGAGATGCGCACAAACTGCGCCTTCTGCTGTAAGTCGCGAATGGTTGCGCAACCCAGGTAACCCATGCCGGAACGCAAGCCGCCGACTAATTGGAAGACCATTGACTCGAGCGGTCCACGGTAAGGCACGCGGCCCTCGATGCCCTCGGGGACAAACTTAGCCAGGCGGTTCTGGCTGGCGCGCTCGCGTTGAACGACGCCCTCGCTGCCTAACTCGGCGCTGGCCAAATCGTCGGTGCTCTGGAAGTAGCGTTCGCCCGAACCTTGATTCATCGCGGTCAACGAGCCCATGCCGCGATAACTCTTGAAGCTGCGCCCCTGATAGAGAATGGTTTCGCCGGGGCTCTCGTCCACGCCGGCAAAAAGCGATCCGATCATTATCGAACTGGCTCCGGCGGCGATGGCCTTGGTGATCTCGCCAGAGTACTTGATGCCGCCGTCGGCGATGATAGGAATGCCGCGCTCGTTTGCGGCGCGCGCGGCTTCGGCGATGGCAGTCACCTGCGGCATTCCCGCTCCGGTGACCATACGCGTGGTGCAGATGGAGCCTGGCCCGATGCCGACTTTGATGGCGTCGGCGCCGGCATCGATCAAGGCGAGCGCGCCCTCGTAAGTAGCCACGTTGCCGGCTAGCAGGGCCACGCCGGGAAACATCTTCTTAACTTCGCGAACAGCTTCGAGCACGCGCGACGAATGCCCGTGCGCCGAATCGATGGCCAGTGCATCGACGCGCGCCCGAACTAACTCCGCTGCCCGTTCCAGAAAGTCGCCGGTGGCGCCGATGGCTCCGCCCACGCGCAGGCGGCCCTTTTCGTCCTTGCTGGCATTGGGATATTTCAACTTCTTCTGGATGTCCTTGACCGTGATCAGGCCCTTGAGGTTGTACTGATCGTCGACCACCAGCAGCTTTTCCACGCGGTGCTCGTGCAGTATCCGCTCAGCCTCTTCGAGCGTGGTGCCCACGGGAACGGTAATCAGGTTATCCTTGGTCATTATGTCGCCGACGGGAATATCGGTGCGGGTTTCAAAGCGCAAATCGCGGTTGGTCAGAATGCCCACCAGGCGCTTGCCCTGCGTCACCGGAACGCCAGAGATTTTGTAGCGCCGCATCACGTCTAGTGCGTCGCCGATCATTTGGTCCGGGCCGACGGTGACCGGGTCCACAATCATGCCGCTTTCAGAGCGCTTCACTTTGTCGATCTCGCCGGCCTGATCGGCAATAGTCAGATTGCGATGCACGATGCCAATGCCGCCCTGCTGCGCCATGGCGATGGCCATGCGCGACTCAGTCACCGTGTCCATTGCCGAAGAAAGCAGTGGGGTGTTCAGAGTGATGTCGCGGGTCAACTGGGTTTGTGTGCTGACCTGCACGGGCACCACATCGCTGTAGGCGGGCACCAGCAACACATCGTCAAAGGTAAGAGCTTCGGGAAGATTTTTAGTGAGCATATGTTTTGATGCGCCTGGCGGGCCGGGGCTTTGGTCTCCGGCGCGGCAGGCGCTTCCAACCATTGTAACGGAGGCGGCAGGAGCGCATTCATCACCTCCGCCAAATCTCTAGGCGATCAAATGGGGAGCAGTTTTGTCTGGAAGTCTGTTCAGGATACCCAGCTTGCGCGCCATGCGCTCGGAGATGCGCATGGGGATGCGTTCTTTCTCCCCGAGAGTGAGAACTACGAAGCGGAGCCAGAGGAACTTTGTCCTGCGCATCTCGATCTCTTTCCATGGAATGCATAGCGGTGGATGGCCGACTCTCATCAGGAAGAGTACTGATAGGTAGAGACCGTCATCGGCAGCGGTCATGCGGATGACATTGCTATAGTTGGTCCTGAATCGCATTTTCACGGCATAGAGGAACGGCCCGGCGCTCTGGGTTTGACCGTAGGGCTCGGACTGCGCGCGAAAACGCCTGGACAGTGAAAACCACCCGCCAAGAAAACTAATCAAACGGGAGTTCCCCCGGCTTTGCCGGGGTGGCAGTAGCAGTTTGACATTTGCGGGAGTCCATCCAAGAAACTCCGAGAGGTGAGCCGCCAAGCACACTTCAAGGAGAATCCGGGA
>Ga0187847_10000206_pt1 | contig 71354 bp, 58 predicted proteins | sample June2016WEW_4_10_FD_132458 | JGI IMG/M metagenome (GOLD analysis project Ga0187847, IMG submission 132458) | Peatland microbial communities from SPRUCE experiment site at the Marcell Experimental Forest, Minnesota, USA - June2016WEW_4_10 | ecosystem: Environmental > Terrestrial > Soil >...
ATTTTTCCATCGGCGAGTTTTCGGTGGACGCGGCCTTCAAAACGCTCAAGGACGGCAACCGCCTGGCCGGAGTGGAGGCCCAGGATTATACGCAGTTGGGCAAAGACGGTAAGGGGCAGTTCAACTTCTACGACCCGGATGGGGTGCGCGTGGAACTGATGAACTTTCACGCGAGCGAAAAGCCATGCTGCTCGGCGTTTACGGCGGACGATCCGGCGGAGTGAGCAACGGGCGGGCCGATTTACTTCGCCGTAGCCCTGGCGCATAATGAAGGGGTGAGGCGTGATTGGATTGGAGAGTGGTCCGCAACGCCAATACCGGTTCGCGCCGCCGCAGTTGATGGCGAGGCGAAGAGGGAGAGTGAAATGACCGGAAGAATTGAGATTTGTTCCATGCGAGCTCTTCGGCCCTCGTCGGTGCCGGTTTTTGGGTCGCGTCCCAAGCCGCAACCGACTCCGGCACGCCCGGATGAGGCCTGAACTGCTGTGCTGCCGGATAAGCCTGACGCTCTCGGAGTGCTGCTTGTGCTGCTTCCGGGGTTTGCCTGCGCTTACGCGGTGCAGATTCTGGCTGCGCGCCGCAAGCAAACCGAGCTGGACAAGGTGGTTGAGGCGCTGCTGTTCAGTCTGCTGATCTACCTGGTGACGCTTCCCATCCTTCATGGCTTTCTTCCCCTCCGCTGGGTGCCGGAACCCGGCCAGCAACCGAACAGCTACCAGATCTTTATCGATTACCCGCACCTGCTGACGCTTGCCGCGGCTGCCTTCCTGTTTGCCTTGCTCTATGCAGCGAATATCAACCACGACTGGCTGATGAAGGCCTTCCGCTGGATGGGGATCACAGAGCGGACTTCGCGCACATCGATTTGGAACGATGCCTTCCAGGAGATTGGCGGCGATGTCCAGGTTGGAATCGCTGATGGCCGGTGCATTGTTGGCTGGGTTCGCGACTACTCCGATGAAGACGGCGAGCAGACACTGTTTCTTGAGAATGCCGCGTGGCTCCTGTCAAATCGCGATGGCTCGGAAACCGAAATGCCCATCGACGACCCAGGGATTCTGCTGACCAAAGAAATGAAGATCGAATATGTCGTGTTCCTTCCCCGGCGCCAGCCCTAGGCAGGGGCGGTCGATTCGGAGCCGGAGGAGATGTCCTAGCTCATCCCGCAGCATGCCTCAGCGCCGCGCGCTAAAATCAGAGTCAAGATGCCTGCCGCCACGCTATCGCCCGCAGTTCTGGCCAAGTACGAGCCTGTGATCGGACTCGAAGTCCACGTGCAACTGCTCACCGCTACCAAGGCGTTTTGCGGTTGCGCCAACCACTTCGGCTCGGCGCCGAACAGCAACGTCTGCCCGGTGTGCCTGGGGCTGCCGGGGGCCTTGCCGGTGCTCAATGCACAAGCCGTAGCCTTCGCCACACTGGCCTCGCTGGCCATCAACTGCGAGGTGCGCGAGCGGTCGATCTTCGCGCGCAAGAACTACTTCTATCCCGACCTGCCCAAGGGCTATCAGATTTCGCAGTTCGACAAGCCCATCGCCGAGCACGGCTGGATCGATGTGCCGGCTGCTGGCGGCGGGACAAACTGGGTCCCCGGCGACAGGTCTTCGTCGCCGGGATGTAAGCGCATCGGCATCACCCGCCTGCACATGGAAGAGGATGCCGGCAAGAGCCTGCACGACGGCTTCGCCGACTCCGCCACGCGCACCTACCTCGACCTGAACCGCTGCGGAACGCCGCTGGCCGAGATCGTCTCCGATCCCGACATGCGCACGCCGGACGAGGCCTTCGAGTACCTGACGCGGCTGAAAGAGATTCTTCTTTACTGCGGCGTCTCGGACTGCAACATGGAAGAAGGTTCGCTGCGCTGCGACGCCAACGTGAGCGTGCGGCTCAGGGGCGCGGAGAAGTTCGGGACCAAAGTCGAGGTGAAGAATGTCAACAGCTTCCGCTTTGTGCGCATGGCCCTCGAATACGAGATCGAGCGCCAGATCGAGGTGATTGAATCCGGCGGGCGCGTGATGCAGGAGAGCCGGCTGTGGAACGCCGCCGAGGGGCGGACGTATTCGATGCGGTCCAAGGAGCAGGCGCACGATTATCGCTACTTTCCCGAGCCGGATCTGCCGCCGCTGATTGTCTCCCGCGAATTCCTGGAGCGCAAGAGAGCGGAGCTGCCGGAGTTGCCCGAGGCGCGCCGCGCGCGCATGATCGCCGAGTACGAGCTGAACCGGCAGGACGCCTTCACCCTGACCGCCGAGCGGGAGTTTGCCGACCGCTTCGAGGCTGCCGCCAAAACCGCTCGCAACCCCCGCCGCGTGGCCAATGTGCTGCTCAGCGAGGTCGGCGGACGGTTGAAGGCGCTGGACCTGGAGCAAGCGCAGTCGCCCGTCTCGATGGCCGGCATTGTGCAGGCCGCCGATCTGCTCGATGAGGGTAAGATCAGCTCCAAGCAGCTCAAGCAGCTCTTCGACGTGTGCTTTGAAAAGGGCGAGGACTTCGCCGCCGTCTACGAGCGGGAGAAGCCCGAGCAGATCGGCGACGCCTCGGCCATTGAAGCGCTGATCGACGAGGTGATCGCCGCCAACCCCAAGCAGTTGGAGCAGTACCGCGCCGGCAAGAAGACCCTGGCGGGATTCTTTGTCGGCCAGGTGATGCGGGCTACCAAGGGCCAGGCCAACCCGGCGCTGCTCAACGAGCTGGTGACCAAGAAGCTGGAGGGGTAAGCCGAGCGGCCGGCATGGCGCCATGCCAGGCTCGATTTCCCGCCTCAATGGAACTTTTAAGGCGGATCGCTCGTAATCTCCATCACCCTGGTCGTTGAATTTCCCCGAGGAGATCCGTGCAATGACAATTCATAAACCTGTCGCGTTGTTTCTGATGCTTGTTGCGGGCGTGGTCCCTGCCGCGTTATCGGGCTGCAAATGTTCCAGGGCCGCGAGGGCCGAGCGCCTGGGAGATGACGGCGGCTCCGGTCCGGTGAGCGTTCACAAGATGGGCGGCGAGATCGATGTGAAAGATGCCCCGCGCGGTGCCACCCTCGATACGATGGGCGGCGACATCCATATCGGAAGCGTCGGCGAGTTCGCCAAGGTAAAGACAATGGGCGGCAATGTGACGATCGACCACGCCAACGCTTCCGTGGACGCAACCACCATGGGCGGCAATATCACCGTCAAAGACGCGGATGGCTCCGTCCAGGCTAAGACCATGGCCGGGGATATCACGGCTCACCTGGTTGGCTCTTCGTCGGGCCGGCGCGATGTTCACCTGTCTTCGTATTCGGGCACGATCATGCTGATCGTCCCGAAAGATTTCCCCATGGATGTCCGGATCAAGCTGGCAGCCACCAGGAACGCGGACAAGACCTATGAAATCATCGACCACGCCGGCCTTGCTCATCGCGAGAGCGCCGATTGGGACACGTCACAGGGTTCCGCGCGCAAGTATATGTACGCGCAGGGCCGGGTCGGCAATGGGCAGAATCAGGTGGAGATCGACACCATCAACGGCGATGTCATTCTCAGGCAGGAATAACGCATCGCAGACTGAATGGCGCCCTACTTCAGCTTCAGTTCGACCTCGAACTCCTTGCGCGTGTCCCAGGAGCTGACGGTCTTGACGGCGGTCTTCTTGCCGTCCTTCTCCGCCCAGAGCTCGTGATCCTCGGCCATGTACACCTGAGCAAACCGGAAGCGGCCCTTGTCGGTGGTTGTATAGCTGCGTATATTTTTGGACTTCAGATCCTTGAGGAAGACGGTGGCGCCGGCCACCGGGACGGAATCGGCGTCAACCACCGCGCCCATGACCACGCGCTCGCCCAGGTTTTGCGCCTGGGCCGCAAACGGACCCAAATCAAATCCGCTCTCTCCGGCGCGCGGCCCCAGCGGAACGATACCGGCTGCCAGCAGGGCAAATGCCGCCCCGGCCGCCAAACTCCTGCGATTCAACCTCACTCTTACTCCTCTTCCTCGTCGAGCAGATCTTCGTCGTCCTCGTCCAGGTCTTCGCCTACCCGCGCCAACTCCAGCGGTTCGACGCCGACCACCTCGAACTCCGTTCCACATTCATCGCAGGCGACAACATCGCCTTCTGCCACTTCGTCCATTTCGATGTCTAGTTCATTCTCGCATTCAGGGCAGCTGGGCATGGCGGCTTCCTTTCTCTCCACGGAATTTCATATCGCAGGATGACGGTCCTTTGCAGTGCGACTCCGCTATTCTTGGGGAAAAACCGGCCCCAAGTCAAGAGGCGTACGCCGAAATCGCAACCGGAACTCCCAAGGGTAAGAATACGGCATGAATTCCGCCTCATTCGATGCGGGTTCGGCCTTCGGGGATGGTTTCATAATGGAACTTCGCCAATCATTCAAGTCCGAGGGGCCTGCCGTACTTGATCGCCAGGTCTTCAGGAAGATAATTGGAAAGACGACCTGGGGTAAAACCGCGCTCCCCTATACGTGGACCAGATCCCTGTAGTCCCCTCAGCCAGAAGCTCTTTACCTTGTGACTCTGCAACCAGTCCGCAACCCTCCCGGTAACGAGCTTATAGAGCGGCATCGGCCAGACGATGAAGAAGTCATCCCCCGTCCACTGGCTCCAATCAATCAATTTCTCAGGGTTAGCGATGCCGCTGTATTGCTTCCAATGACAGGCTGGACAGCTCTTGTCCACCTGAACGCCGGATTCAGGCGATGCCATTCCCGCCCAGCCGGTAACGATGAATTCGCGGTATTCCGTCGATATGGAACCGTCGCGGAAACGGACTGTGGCGGGTTTGACCTGGTATCCGGTAAACCCTTGCTGCTCAAGTTCGGCTAGCAACTGCTCATGAACAACAAGGCCGGAATGCCAGGACCAAATCATCCTCTCTTCGCGGCGGTTGTGTTTAACCTGAAGGTAGAGCGGACTCACACGGCGGCGGTTATCCCTATGCTCTGTCGTGATCGGGCATGGCGTAATCTCCCTCTGCGCTTTAACCCCTGGCGCCATCTCTGAATCGTCTGCCATAAGGCGCTCCGAGCCTGGTGAGTAAAGGATGGAATACGGAATCATGGTTTGCATAGAAGTCCTCCTAACTCTACGAATCCGGGAAAACGGGCCGCCCGGACATCGGGTTTTCGATGACACTCGCCCGCTCCACAGTTTACCCTGAGACTGACAATGCCGAGTTGCCCCTCCACTCCGTTTGCCTTTCCGGAATTCCGCGGCGCCACCCGCCGGCTGGTTCTCTGGAACCTGTCGAGCTATTTCGCCCTGCTGATCGCGCAGTTGGCGTTTCCACAATGGCCGGGAAAAGAAGTGTTCGGCTTTGCGCCCGAGACCTTCCTCCACCATAGCCACTTGTGGCAGCCATTCACCTACAGCCTGGTCCAATACGGAATTGTTTCTACTCTGCTGACTTTGCTCATGCTGTGGTTTATCGCCGGATTCTTGGAGATGTATCATGGCGCAAACTGGGTCATGGGGCTCTATGTCACCGCCGTCCTGGGAACGGCTGCCGCCGCGACCGCAATTTATGCGTGTGGCCATGCGCTGGGCTTTTCGGCTGAGGGAGTTCCGCTCACAGGCTGCTTCGGCGGCACCTTCGGCCTGCTGGCGGTTATCGGCGTTCTGCACGGCGACGTGCAGTTTATTCTCTTTCCGTTTCCCATTAGCATCAAGGCCCGCTACCTGGCGGCGATCTTTGCGCTCATCTCATTTGCCATGCTCTTTGACCAGCAGCGCATGAGCGCCTTTGCCGAGTTGGGCGGAGGGCTGGCCGCCCTCGCGTATATGAGCGTGGCCCCGCGCCGCGGGCCTTCGCTCGGCCTGAGCGAGCAATGGTACGGGCTGCGCAACGGCTACTACCGCTGGAAGCGCCGCCGCGCCGGCCGCAAGTTTGAGGTCTATATGCGCTCCCAGGGCCGCGCCGGCCGCTTCGACAGCAAAGGACGGCCGATCGACGACGACCCCAACGACAAGAGCCGCTGGAACTGAGGCCCTGCGGAACGAGCCCGACCAACCCGCCGGCCAAAGACGGCGAACCAGGACGGTCAACCAGATTCAGGTCCGGTTTTTATCTTCGATTTGCCAACTCTATGACGCATGGCTCAGTCAACCAACCACACGCAAGCCCCGCGAAGCATACCGCGCAATCTCGCCGTCCATGCTCACCAGCGCGAGTCCCTCCGCCGCGGCCTGCGCAATCAACATCCGGTAGAACGGATCCTTATGAATTGGCGCGAGCGCATAGACCCCGGCGATGTGCTGGGGACGCAGAAGCAGAGGCGTGGCAGCCAGCTGATCCAGCGCATCGGACCACCAGGCGCGCGGATCGCCCACATCCAGGGTTCCCTTCATGCTCTTCAGCATGACCTCCCAGTACGAAACCACGCTCAGCATATTCGGACCGGACAACACCGCCTCGCGCGCCGAGGCTGTGAGCAGCTCCGGTGTGCCCAGCGCCCAGATCGCCGTGTGTGTGTCAAGCAAGTACCCGCGAGCTGAAACATCATCGCTCAACGGTTTTCACCGATAAGCTCCTCTTCGGTGATGGGGGCATCCCAGCCGGGCAGCAGGCGAATGCGGCCCTTCATCCCGCCCAAACGCGCCTTGCGGCCATCCGCAGGAGGCAGAGCAATCTGGGCGACAGGACGGCCATGGCGGGTGATCACCACTTGTTCGCCGTCCTCCACAATCCGGATCAGCGCAGTCAAACGGTTTTTTGCTTCTGCGGTACTCACATTCATGCCTCCAATTATAGCCATAAATTATGGCCACAACAAGTCAAAACTCACCCTCAGTGCTCCATCTCCGGATTATCAAACCGCGTGTAGCGGGCAACAAAGTTCAGATGCACCGTCCCCGTCGGCCCGTTGCGCTGCTTTTCGATGATGATCTCCGACTTGGCTTTGTCGGCCTCGCTCATCTCCTCGTTGCGGTTGTAGTACGACTCGCGGTGAATGAACGCCACCACGTCGGCATCCTGTTCGATCGAGCCGGACTCGCGCAGGTCGCTCAGCATCGGCCGGTGGTCGTCCTTGCGCTGCACCCCGGCGCGCGAGAGCTGCGACAGCGCCACCACCGGCACATTCAACTCTTTCGCCAGAGCCTTCAAGCCGCGCGAGATGGCCGAGACCTCCTGTGTGCGGTTTTCGTAGTTCTTTTTGCCCGACGAGGGCACCGTGGCCGTCATCAGTTGCAGATAATCCACCACCACCAGATCGAGGCCGCCGGCGTTCTGCTTGAGCCGCCGGGCCTTGGCGCGCATCTCCGCCAGCGAAATGCCCGCCGTGTCGTCGATGAAGAGGCGCGAATCCACCAGTTGCCCCAGTGCATTGGTGAGCTTGTCGTGGTCCTCCCGGCCCAGAAAGCCCTTCTGCAGCTTCTGTTGGTCCACCCAGGCCTGCGAGGCCAACATGCGGCGCAGCAGCGACTCCTTGCTCATTTCCAGGCTGAAGACGGCCACCACGGCCGCGTGGTTGATTGCCGCGTTCTGGGCGATGTTGATGGCCAGCGCGGTTTTGCCCATCGACGGTCGCGCGGCAATGATAATCAGCTCGTCCTTTTGCAGGCCGCTGGTCATTCGGTCGAATTCGGTGAAATCGGTGGCCAGGCCGGTGACCTCGCGGCTCTGCTTGTACAGGTTGTCGATCGTGCCGAAAGAATGTTGAACGATCTGGTCGAGCGACTGGAATCCCAGGGTGAGCCCCTTTTCGCTCACCTGCATCAATTGCGCCTCCGCCGCGCCCAGAACCTCCAGAGCCGATTCTCCCTGGTCCGCCGCCCGCGCGATGGCCGCCGAGCAGATCAGCATCAGCTTGCGCAGCAGGCTCTTGTCCTTGACGATGCGAATGTACTCGTCGATCACCGGCCGCCGCGGCAAGCCCTCCGTCAGCGAAGCCAGGTAGGCGACGCCGCCCACCGTCTCGATCTCCTTCAGCCGCGCCAGTTCGTTGGCCAGGGTGACGATGTCCACCGCCCGCTGGGCGTCCATCAGGCCGGTCATGCGCAGAAAGATGCGCCGGTGCGAATCGAGCGAAAAATCTTCCGAATCAAGCTTTTCCGCGGCTTCGGCGTGGGCCGCGTTGTCCAGCAGGATCGCGCCGAGAATGGTCTTTTCGGCATCGACATTGGCCGGCAGTCCGCCGTCGAACGCCAGGTTGGGGATCGTAGCCATCACTTGAGTGTAGGCCGGGAGGGGATGGAAATCCCTTGTGAATTGCAGCGGCTAAATGTGGGAATCCCGCAGGGATCGTCCGGTTGCCCACACATGCGAAGGCCCTTCAGCTTGCGCCAAAGGGCCTTCAATCAACAACCATCCACCCTACGCCGTGACAGTCCGCGAAGGTTTGGATCCCCACAGCCCGTAGTAGGCGATGAAGAGGTAGCAGATGACCGGAATGACAAAGGAGTGTTGAATCCCAACTTTGTCGGCCACGCTGCCGATCAGCGGGGGGACAATCGCTCCGCCGACAACCGCTGTCATGATGAGACCCGATCCCTTGCTGGTCATCGGTCCCAGCCCTTTGACCGCCAGCGCAAAGATATTCGGGAACATGATCGAGTTGAAGAAGCCGCAGAGGACCAGCGTCCAGATGGCCATTTGACCGCTGCTGAACATGGAAACCAGCACCATCGCCGTGCCGGAAAAGCCGAAAAAGCCCAGCAGCTTGCCGGACTTGATCACGGTCAGCATCCACGATCCCAGCAGGCGGCCAACCAGCGCGCCGAGCCAATAGAGCGAAACCAGAGTCGCGGCGATATTGACACTGCTCCACGGACCAAGCCAGCCCGTGATAAACGATCCAAACGCGCCAAGCCCCGCAAAGAATGTAGCCACTTTATCGCCGTTGATGCCCTGTTCCAGGAAGTAATTGACGGCGATCGACGCCAGTCCGACCTCGACGCCGACATAGAGGAAGATTCCCACGGCGCCGAGTACGGTGTGCTTGTAACCCCAGATGCTGGTGCTGGTAACCAGATCGCCACCCTTGCCGGAGTCGGGTTCATCTGTTCGCGTGATGTGCGGCAGATGCAGGAAGATCACGATCAAGCCCAGCACCAGCAAACCAGCGGCAATGAGGATGTACGGCATTCGCACCGTATCGGCAATGGCAGCCTTGGGAGCGTGTTTGGCGGCATCGGTGAGGATGTAGTGTCCCGCAATGATTGGAGCGATGGCTCCGCCCAGTGAGTTGAGGGCTTGCGCCAGCGTCAGGCGGACGGGCGCGCTGCTCTCCGGCCCGAGGATGGCAACATACGGGTTGGCTGCTGTCTGCAAAGCTGTCACCCCCGCTCCCACCACAAACACCGCGGAAAGAAAAAGCGGAAAGCTGACCATTTTGGCGGCGGGAACGAACATCAGGCAGCCCACCACCTGGATGAAAAGCGAGACCACCATCGTCTTCTTGTAGCCAATCATCTCGATCAGTTTCGAGGTCGGCGACGAGAAGACAAAATAGGCCAGGAAAAAGGCCGACTCGGCCAGCATCGCCCACGCATAGGGCAGATCGAAGATCGACCGCAGGTGCGGCACCAGGGCCATATTCAGGTTGGTGATGAACCCGAAGATGAAAAATAGGATTGCGACCGTAATGAACGGGCCAGTGTAGTTCGGCGCGCTGGGAGCCGCCTTGCTTGTGGATTGCGCTGCCATAATTGCTAATCCCCGCTTCCTCAAAGAAATCGCCCGTGAGGGGCTTGTTGCACCGTCCTGAATACTGCCAATAACACTATACGGGAGACCCCGCCTTAGGGAAGCGCCGATGCAAACCGCAACACCCAAGGCTACCGCTGAGCCGCTGCGGTCGGCTATCCTCATTTCAAGGCGAGGAGGGCGGATGGCCAAGGAAACATTGAGCGGCGCCAAGCTGAAAAAAGTTCTGGCGGCACTGGAAGGCAACTGGCAAGCGGAAATAGAGGCCTTCCACACCTACCAGACGCTCGCCGACCGCGACACCGACCCGGTGCGCGCCCAGGTGTTGCGCCATCTGGCCGGAGCCGAGTGGGAGCACGCCGAGCTCTGGCACGGCCGCATTGCCGAATTGGGCGGGCCCGAGCCGGTCTACCGCGGCAGCCCCGGCGGCGAGGCCGACTCGCTTGCCAACCGCGCCGGCGGCGTCCGCATGGCCCTGCGCCGCCTCGAAATTGAAGAGAGCCGCCACATCGCCAGCTACGGCGAGCAGCTCAAGGCCCTCGGCGACGAAGGCTCCAACGCCATCCTCGACCACGTCATAGAAGACGAGAAGGACCACTACCGCGAACTCGGGGTTCTGCTGCGCGGCCACTATCCGCATCCCGCCGGCGCGCACAAGATCGACGCGCAGGCGGTTCTCAACGAGATGCTGGCCAAGCGCAACCAGGGCCGCAAGCAGCCCGGCAGTTGGATCGGCGACGCCATCTACGGCGTCAACGACGGCCTCGGCGCCATCTTCGGCATCGTCAGCGGCGTCAGCGGCGCAACCATGGCCGACCCCGCCCAGACCAGCCACTACGTGCTGCTCGCCGGCCTTACCGGCCTCATCGCCTCGGCCCTCTCCATGGGCTCCGGCGCGTATCTCGCCGCCAAAAGCGAACGCGAAATCTATCTCGCCGAGGTAGCCCGAGAGCGCGAAGCCATCCAGATGAACGGCCCCGAGGCCCGCGAACTCCTCTCGCTCTACTACCAGGTCAAGGGCCTGCCCGAGGAGGACGCCCACCACATGGTCAACCACATCGCCAGCGACCCCGAGCAGATGCTCCGCGCCCTGGCTGCCGAGCGCCTCGGCCATTCCGAGGAGGCTCTCTCCAACCCCCTGGTCTCCGCCGGCTCCGGCGCGCTCTCCACCGCCATCGGCGCGGCCATCCCCGTCATTCCCTTTTTCTTTCTGAATGGCTTCGCCGCGGTAGTCGCCGCCGCCGTCATCTCGCTTCTAGCCCACTTCGCCGTCGGAGCCGCCAAGTCCCTCATCACCGTCCGTTCCTGGTGGGCCTCCGGCCTTGAAATGACCGTAGTCGGCGCAGTCGAAGGCGCAGTCACCTACGGCATCGGCATCCTCCTCGGCAAAGGCGGCATGTAAAGCCATCTGGCGAGTGCCCACATCCACCGCCTCTATCGAGGCCGTCATCCTGAGCGAAGCGTACTTCAGCGGAGTCGAAGGACCTGCATTTGCATCTCGTTTGCTGCCCCCCGAGGAACCAAAGAGAGGCCGTCATCCTGAGCGAAGCGTTCTTCAGCGGAGTTGAAGGATCTGCATTTGCTCTTCGCTTCCCGCATCCTGTTTAGCCCCTGCGGCACCGTTCGCGCGGCGGGTGGCCCCGGTCTCTAACCACAGTGAGGGTGCCACCGGTCCCTCGCTTTCGGGGACCGGGGAGGGTTGCCTCGCCTTTCCGGTCCAGGCAGGCGCCCCGCCCATCAGCCCCGAAGAGACACCATGAGCCATGAGAAGCTGTGCCCGTTCATCGCGGTTCTTTCGCGATGAGCGGGCGGGTGGCTATACTTACTATGCGGACGGCCAAGTGGAAACCATCACCTCCTCCAACGCGAACGGCGCATCGGTCGGCTACACCTACGACGACCTCAACCGTCTCAGCACGGTTGTCGATTACAATCTGTCCGGCCAGAACACCACCACTTACACCTACGATCCGGCCAGCAACGTGGCAACCGTGAGCACACCGAACGGTTTGCAGTCCAGCTTCACCTACGACCAATTGAATCGGCTCACGGGAATGAATTCGTCCATCTCCGGCTACACCTACACGCTCGGGGCCACGGGCAGTCGCACCCAGGCGGTCGAATCCAATGGCCGCACCATCAATTGGAATTACGACGGCATCTATCGCTTGACGAACGAATCGATCGCCAGCGATCCGGACAATAACAACGGCAGCGCAAGCTATAATCTGGACCCGGTTGGCAATCGCTCGTCGATGACTTCCACGCTGCCCGGAATCAACTCCGGCAGTTGGGGCTACAACGCCGACGACCAGATTTCCTCTGAAACCTACGATGCCAACGGCAATGTTTTGGCCACAGGCGGCAAGACATACACCTACGACTCCGAGAATCACATGATCTCCGCGAACAGCGGCCAGGTCACAATGATCTATGACGGCGACGGAAACCGGGTATCCAAAACAGTTGGCGGCGTGACCACGCAGTACCTCGTTGACGATCTGAATCCGACGGGCTATGCGCAAGTTGTCGAGGAAGTGGTGAATGGTGCGGTGACGAGGCAGTACACCTACGGATTGCAAAGAATCAGCGAGAATCAAATAATCAGCAACACGTGGACTCCGAGCTTCTATGTGTGCGATGGTGGCGGAAATGTGCGGCAGTTGACAAACTCGGCTGGCGTAATGACGGATGAGTACGAATACGATGCGTTCGGAAACTCGTTTACGAAGGTTGGAACGACTCCGAATAATTATTTGTATCGTGGCGAGCAATTTGACACCGACCTCGGCCTCTACTACCTCCGCGCCAGATACTACAATCCCGCCACAGGAAGATTCCTCAGCAGAGACCCGTTGGACGGAAACGCCATCGACCCGAAGTCTCTGCATAAGTATCTCTATGCGGGCGGAGATCCAGTGAACGGATTGGATCCGACTGGGCGAGCATTTTCAGTGGGATACGAACTGGGCGTCGCCTTCACACGAACCTATGTAGCGCCATTGATTGCTTTGGCGTGTGCGATTGATACGGTATATTCTGCTGCAGCTGAGATAACTAAGGCTGCGAGTGAACATTATCCCGGCCTAGGCATAAAAAAGCTGCCATTTCCTCCGCTACCATATCATATTCCGTGTGTCATTGTAGGTTTGTGGTATTCGATCCTTTATATGTCAGGGCTCTTTTTTGGAGTTGGAGGATAGTAAGCAAAGTTCGCAGTTGAAAACTTCAAATGTGTTCAATTGATCGGCAAATTGATGGAGTGCTAAGATGCTGAAGTCAGTTCCAAAACATTCTCGGCCCTTTTCTTTGACAACGATAGGAGCATCGGGCCGTTTCAGCTCGGTGATTATGACGATTGCGGATTGTATATTCGCGATTGCTGCGCTTGGAATCGTCTGTGCGTTCTTCTATCTAAGAGAATCGATTTTTGCGTATCGTTTAACTCCGCTGATTTCAGTATCATTACTCTTGGGACAGTTGCTTTGCAATAAATGGCTAAGGCAGAAACGCATTACAACTCAGACGCTCCTTCTAAATCTCTACCTCACTGCTGTCGCTGTGGCTGCTTTGGAGAGGGATTTGTGGAGGGGATCCATACTGGGACTGGTATTTGCGTTTATGTCCGTTCGTTATTTGGTTGAGATTCTGCGGAGACTGCGCCAAGCAAGAATCCTGGCGGGTGGCCCCGGTCTCTAACCACAATGAGGGTGGCCCCGGCGGGTGGCCCCGGTCCCTCGCAGTTGGGGACCGGGGAGGGTGGGCAGGTGGCCCGCTCATCAGCCCCGAAGAGAAACCATGAGCCATGAGAAGCTGTGCCCCGTTCATCGCGGTTCTTTCGCGATGAGCGGGCGGGAGGCCAGTTTGGACCCGGTTGGCAATCGCTCGTCGATGACTTCCACGCTGCCCGGCATCAACTCCGGCAGTTGGGGCTACAACGCCGACGACCAAATTTCCTCTGAAACCTACGACGCCAACGGAAATGTTCTGGCCACTGGCGGCAAGACCTACACCTACGACGCCGAAAATCACATGACCTCCGCGAATGGCGGTCAGGTGACAATGATCTATGACGGTGACGGCAATCGAGTTGCGAAGACAGTCGGCGGAGTAACAACGCAGTATCTAGTGGACGATCTGAATCCGACAGGCTACTCGCAGGTAATCGAGGAAGTTGTCAACGGCGCAGTAACTCGACAATACACGTATGGGTTGCAGCGCATCAGCGAAAACCAAGTGGTCAACAGCACCTGGACGCCCAGCTTCTACGTCTACGACGGCGGCGGAAGCGTAAGGCAATTGACGAATTCCGCTGGCGCAGTGACGGACGAGTACGAATATGACTCTTTTGGGAACTCGTTCACGAAGGTGGGATCAACACCCAACAATTACCTCTATCGGGGTGAGCAGTTTGATTCGGACTTAGGTTTGTATTATCTGCGTGCCAGATACTACAACCCGGCGACTGGACGCTTCCTGTCCCGTGATCCCTACGACGGAAGCACGATTCTTCCAGCTTCACTGCATAGATATCTTTATGCTTCTGGCAACCCTGTGAACCGGATTGACCCTCGCGGGAGAGCAGACCTATTTGAGTATGCGATGGAATCCAGTGCCGCTGTGCCCGAAGCGAAACTGCTGAGCATCTATGGATGTGTTGCCGATGCCAGTCTGACCGCGGTGAGCCTTATCATTAACCCAACAATCGATACCTCGACCGTACTGGGCGGTGGTGCTGCCATCATCGGCTGCGTTACGTTGATGCCGGGACTTAATGAGCTTGCCGAATCGGGAGCGAAGGTCACAAAAGCAGCTCTGGAATTTGTCGCCAAAACGGCTGATTGGGGGTCATGCGCAGCCGATGTCGGAGACTTCGTCAACGATCTCAATGCCGAATTGTCAGGTACGGCAAACGGTGTCCAGATTACTGATTCCATTACAGCACTGGCAGGTTGTGTGGGCAATGCGCTAGGCGAAATGCTCGAGCACCCTGGTACAACGATGCAAAGCCTAGGCCTTGAGTGAGGACGAAAGTAGATGAGCTCAACAATGACTCCATTAATTGCTAGCATCCTCATGCGCGGCGGTGGCGCCCCGATCACCCGCTTCGAGATCATTTTATTCTCGTTAGTCGTGGGGGCCATTATGCTTGTGGCCATCTGTTGGGACGTCGTGGCGGCGTTGGTTAAGCGCATTCGCGGCCGCAACTGGCCGACAGTTTCTGCCCTCATTGACGCTGTAAGTGTTACTGTCGCCGGGGGTAATGGTATATCTTCTTTAGCCGTTCGTGACAGGCCCTACTACAAGGCCACGCTCACGTATACCTACAACAATTCCGAGCAGCAGATGGGTGATTACAGCCGTGATTTCGCTAACGAAGATGATGCCAAGGCTTGGGCGAATTCTTACAAGGGCGAAACCGTCAAGGTCCACGTGGACCCGCGCGACCCAGGGCGTTCCGTGCTGCGAGAAGAAGACCTGTAGGTGGGCATGAACCAACGGGCAGGCGTGCGCGAGTGCCACGGGCGGTGACTGAAGCAATGCACGGGCCTCCTCCGGCGCCGTTCGCGCATCGGGCGAAGAGCACGCTGCCTACGGCATCGGTTATAGGGTGGACACGTCACCCCTAAAAGGTTGCTGTAGAGCAACCTTGGGTAACTCTGGGGGAACGTGTTTAGAATCAGTTGGCTAAAGGGGAAATGCTCGAAATATAAGGTGTTTACCGGTTGCTATATGGCAACCGTTGAAAATAAAGCAGTTAGGTTGGCGGGTGGCCCCGGTCTCTAACCACAGTGAGGGTGCCACCGGTCCCTCGCTTTTGGGGACCGGGGAGGCAAGCCACGCACCCCAACCCGCCGCCCTTTTCTGACCCCTGACCCCTGATCCCTGTTCCCTGCCTTTAAAACCCCAGCCCGGCACACAACAAAAAATCCCACTTCGCCCTCCCGATTTTTTGCAGATAATTACCGCCCGTTGGCAGACAATAAAAGTAGTCAGCAGGATGGGGCTTTACTGACCGCTACTCCCTATTCCCTATTCCCTGTTCTCCGAAAGGAATCCATGCGCAACACGACCAAAACCCGCCCCTCCGAACCGTCAGCGAGAGCCGCAAATCAGCCGCAACCTAAGCGGAATCTGCCGGATACCAGCAAATTCTCCACTCCCGGCCCCGTTTTTTTTCTCGTTTTTGCCTGTGAATCTGTGGAGCCCTATCCAACTATTCTAAAATCAACCACTTACAAGACCCCCACTCACGGAAGCACGCAAACTGTGAATCAGTGAATCGGTGGACATCCCATTAAATAATTCAAAATAAACCACATCTACCTCACAGTTTCACAGCCCACTGAAACTGTAAAACTGTGAAGCTGTCAACCGCGCAATCGGTCTCTCCCGCCAGTTTCCTTACCGCCCAAACCGCTGCTTGCCGCCCATGCCCATCGCGCCCATGCCGCCGCGCATCATGTTGCGCGCCATGCCGCCTTTCCCCATCTGCTTGAACATCTTCGCCATCTGCGCGTACTGGCGCAACAACTGGTTCACGTCCTGCACCGTCGTCCCGGAGCCCGCGGCGATGCGCTTGCGGCGCGTGCCCGAAATAATCTCATGATTGCGGCGCTCCCGTGGGGTCATCGAATTGATGATCGCCTCCAGGCGCACAAACTGCTTTTCATCCACGTTCTTCGACGCCTGCTGCAACCCGGCAAACGGTCCCACTGACGGCAGCATCTTCAAGATGCTCTCCATCGAGCCGAGCTTCTTGATTTGGCGCAACTGTTCGCGGAAGTCTTCCAGCGAGAAGCCGTCGCCCAAGAGCGCCTTCTTGGCGAACTCCTCGGACTTCTTGCGATCCAGCGTCGATTCGGCCTTCTCGATCAGCGACATCATGTCGCCCATGCCCAGGATGCGGCCCACGATGCGGTCGGGATGAAACGGCTCGAAGGCGTCGGGCTTTTCGCCCACGCCGATGAACTTGATCGGCTGGCCAGTTACATGTCTTATGGAGAGCGCCGCGCCGCCGCGTGCGTCGCCGTCCATCTTGGTCAGCACGACGCCCGTGAGGCCGAGGCGCTTATGGAAGTCGGCGGCGGAGTTGACGGCGTCCTGGCCGGTCATCGCGTCGGCGATAAACAGAATCTCAGACGGGTTGAGCAGCTTCTTCAGCCGCTCCATCTCGCCCATCAGATCTTCGTCGATGTGCAGGCGTCCGGCGGTGTCAACGATCAGCGTGTCGCAGCCCATGTTGCGGGCCTCGCGGCGGGCTTCGCCTGCAAGCCGTTCGACCAGAGCCGACCCGGCCTTCTCGCCCTTCTGGTCGCCTTCGTAGAGCCGGACTTCGACGGATTTGGCGACGACTTTGAGCTGCTCGCGCGCGGCGGGGCGGTAGACGTCAACGGAGACCAGCATCGGCCGATGGCCACCTTTCTTGAGCCAGGCCGCGAGTTTTCCAGATGTGGTCGTCTTGCCCGAGCCTTGCAACCCGGCCATCAGAATCACCGAGGGCGGCTGCGAGGCAAATTTGAAGCGGGCGGTGTCTTTGCCCAGCATGGTGATCAGCTCGTCGCGGACGATCTTGATCACCTGCTCGGAGGGCGAAAGCGCTGTGAGCACCTCAGTGCCCACGGCCTTGACGCGAATCTGCTCGATCAGGTCGGTGACCACGTTGAGGTTGACGTCGGCTTCGAGCAACGCCATGCGAATCAAGCGCAGGGCTTCAGCGATGTTCTCTTCGGTGAGCGTCCCCTGGCCGCGAAGGGACTTGAAGGCGCGTTGCAGTTTTTCTGTAAGGTTTTCAAACATGATCTCTCCCAGTGTATCGCGCCACCTGCGGTGGGGCAGACGGCGCTTGCGCGCCATGAGGCTCTTTTAGACTGGAGGAAGGAGCAAGTGATGAGCGACGGTCGCGAAGAGCGAGAGGAGCGTGAGAAACGCCGCAAACTGGAAGAGCGAGAGGACCGCGAGGATCGGCTTGAACGCGAGCGCCGAGATCAGTGGGAGCCGGAGCGACGAGAGTCTTAGCGTAACACTTTGCCTCAGGCCGTGCGGGCCAGCGCGAGTACGGTGATGTCGTCGTCTTGGCCGAAGGCCTTGGCGGTGTCGGCAATCTCCCGGGCGGGCTTGAGCGTCAGATCGGCGAGGCGATCAAAGCCGAAAAGTTCGCCGGTCATTGAGCGGGCTTCGACCACGCCATCGGAGAGCAGGACAAGTTTCTGGTTGGCCGCGAGGTTGCCGATGACCGTGGCGTATTGCTGATCGGGGGCAACGCCGAGTGGCAGGCAAGGCGGGGTTTCCACTTCGCGGCCGTCGATATAGGGGGAGATGTGCCCGGCGTTGGCCAGGGTAAAGCTGCCTGCGGGCTCAACATGGACGCAGCAGGCGGTGGTGAAGCCAGGTTCGCCGCGCGTCAGCAGAGCTTCATTGAGATTGTGGAGCACATGGGCAGGCTCCCATGAGTCTTCGCGGCGCAGCACGCCGAGAATCATGGCGACGCGCATGGCGGCGATCAGTCCCTTGCCGGAAACGTCGCCGACGATGGCCATCAGCCCGCCGCCGGGCATCGAAGCAACCAGGAAGAAATCGCCGCCCACTTCGCTGGCCGGATGGTAGACCGTCTCGACATGGAAGCCCGGAGTCGGGTGCGACGAGCGGGCCAGCAGCAACTGCTGCGTGGTGCGGGCGGCTTCCAGCTCAGCCGCGGCGCGGTTGCGCTCGCGCGCAATCCAGACAGTGCGCCGCACCAGAAAAACCAGAATCGCAATATAGAAGATGAAATCGCCGATGCGATACCAATCGACATCGTAGTCGCCAAAGTTAAAGCTGAAGGGCATGTATTGCAGCAGCGCATCGTGAAAAAAGTAATGGGCAACATCGCGCGCGAAGTTCAAGTAGTCGGCAAAGCTGCCGATGAAGATCGCCGGCAGCAGCAAGCCAGCTTCGCGGTTGCCTCTACGCCCAGCCCTGAACAGCAACACCGGCAGAACAATTTTGACAGTCAGGACCGGGAGAAAGAATAGAGCCAGGTTGACCTCGGGCGAAGTGATTCCCAACTGGTGAAACGGGAAAGCGAGGAAGGCGCAAGAAGAGACGATTTCCAAAGCCAGAAGCCAGCACTCGCGCGGCCGGCGCAACACCAGGCGAACAAATTCGATGAGCGCAAAGTTCTCCACGCCAAGTACAACAAACTGCGCAAAGAAAACGGGGAAAGAGAAGGAACTGAGTTCGAGCCAGACCAGAATAGCCATCACAAGGCTGGCGGCAATCAGGCAGATCGAGATGGCCAGATACTCCATTTGCGTGCGCAGCGCAAAATAGAGTGCGAACGCAATCAGGCCGGAGAGCAGGGCTAGGCCGCAGAGCAGGAGCGCAACCCCGGAGTTATGGGCCGTAACATAGCTGGCGACGATCGGTGCCGACTCTTGACCGATGAGATAGACGGAGCCGGAATGGAGGGGTGTGCCGGCGCCAACGCCCGTGGTGGATCCCCAATTGACCGCGAATCGAATCGCCAGAACGAGATCGCCCCTCGGGGAATATAGACTGTCGGGAACGGAATAGGAGACCAGCGATCTTTGCGCGGATAGCAGCCGCCCAATCATCTTGCCGCTGGCGCCGATGCGCACGCCATTGGCATAGACCTCATAGTTGCCGTTCACGCCCGCCACGCCCACCGTCAGGTTGCGCGCGCCGGGGCGCAGGTGAATGTGGATTCGATACCAGGCGTAGCGGAGATCGTGGTAGCCGTAGTCGAGCAGTGGCTTCTCGGCGGAGACGGTCTTCCAGCCGCTGTCGTCGAAGGAGGGCGAGACCCAGGCGGGGTTGTCGCCGGGGGAGAAGAGCCAGTTGGGGCTGAGAGGGACGAAATCGCCGAAACTGCTGGCGTCGAAGTTGCGCGGGTCGGCAGTGGCGGTGCTGGCGCGGCGGCCTGGGACGCTGCCAACGGCGCGCAGGCCACGGCGGCGAGAAGCACAAGAATGAGCGGTCGAAAGGTGCGGGGACGCATCGAGCTAACTATATCGCAGAGTCGATGCGATAGGCTTGTGTTACTAGGAAGTTATTTCTAGACGAGGGGACAAGCAGGGACAATGGAGCGATTGATTGCGGGGCACAAGCGGTTTCTGGCCGAGGTCTTTCCCGGCCGGCGGAGCCAGTTTCATCTGCTGGCTGAGATGCAGGCGCCGGAGTGGCTCTTCATCACCTGCTCGGACTCGCGCGTGGTTCCGGATCTGATCCTCGGCACCGGACCCGGTGACCTGTTCATCACGCGCAACGCCGGCAATGTGGTGCCGATTACCACCAACGATGTGGACGGCGTGACCGCGACTATCGAATACGCTGTCGAGGTGCTCAAGGTGAAGCAGGCCATTCTCTGCGGCCACTCCGACTGCGGTGCGCTCAAGGCCGCGCTGGACCACAAGAGCTTGGAGAACCTGCCCAAGGCCCGCCGCTGGCTGAGCCATGTTGAGGCGGCCTTCCTCCACCGCCAGCCGCTCAATCCCGCCGACGGCGACAGCGCCGAGTTGGCCTCGCTGATTCGCGGCAACGTCGTGGCGCAACTGCTGAATCTGCGTGCCCAGCCCTCCGTCGAGCGCGCCGTCGCCGAGGGCCGCCTCACCACGCATGGCTGGTACTACGACATACTGACCGGCCGCATCGAGCAGTACGACGAGCGGATTCAGCGATTCTTGCCCTTGGTCGGATAGAGGCCAGCACTGACGGCGCTCTGGCGCAGAATAGGAAACAGGCCGGCAACCACACACACAGCGGCAACCGTCGCTCCCATCAGTGCAAACCCGGCGGCTGCTCCGTGCAGCGCCGAGGCTACTCCGCGGAATTGAAGCTCCGCATAGCCTCGCAGGAGCCACACGGCCGCCGCGATCACGTAGACCGCCGCCAGAGTACGCATCGCCTTGAGCAGCCAATCCACGCGCCGCATGGCGATCTCGCGCGCCATCCGCCGCGAACGCTGCAAAACCCAATGCGCGTCGGGCGGATTGCAATGGATCTCCGCGCGCCTGGCCCCTTCGCGTAGCGCCTCGGCCAGTTGCAACGCCTCGCTGCAATCCTGGCAATCAACCAAATGCAGGCGTAGCTCCGGCGTCCACTCGCCTGAGTGCAGTGTCCGGATGACGGCCTTCTCATGCTCGCAGCTCATTTGCTTCATGATTTTATCCTCTGTGGATGCGGACGCAGCATCTCGCTCGCCTTCCGCCTGGCGCGGTACAACAAGATGCGTATGCTCATGGCGCTCAATCCTGTGACGGTCGCAATCTCCGCGTGGCTCATTCCCTCAACATAGGCCAGCCACAACAACTCTCGTTCGCGCGGCCTCAGTTGCCGCATCGCCGCCTGCACATCCAACCTGACATCCTGGTCTGTCTCGACACCAGATTCGGCAGGCTCTTCCAGGGCGGCATCGTCGCGGCTGCGAAACCTGTCGTGCAGCAAGTTCGATGCTATGCGGAAGAGATACGAGCGGGTCCGCGCCTCATCCATCGCCGGCGCCTTGCGCAAGAGAAACCTGCAATAGGTCTCTTGCAGCAGATCGTCGGCCACGTCGGCGCGCCCGCTGGCATGTTGCAGATAGCCCCACAGCGGGCGGGAAGTCGCTTCATAGAGCCGCCTGAAGCCTTCCTCGCCCGCTGCTGTCTGCTCGCGGCCGGGTGTAATCCAGCCCGCAATCATGCGCGCATCTTCCATCTCCGCCGCCCTGCCTCAAGCCTTCGGTGCTGTCGCTACCAACCCCAGCGCGCGAGAAGCGTAGTAGGAAACCGCCGCCGCCGCTTCCAATCCCACGCCCAGCGCAACTGCCAGAATGCCCATCACCAGCACGTCGTGTTCAACCACCCCAGCCGCGTGCATCCAGCAAAGCGTACCTCCGACGATGAGGAAGATCAGCCCCCACCGTATGCAGTCAAGGATACCGCCGTATGCGGTTCCCGACTCCTGCGCCAGCGAGGAGAGGAACTTTTTGCCGGCATCGGTCTCCACGTAGGCCAGCATCGTCTGCGCCGAGTCGAAGCGGGCAAGCAGACCCTTGGCCACCTCCGCCTGCACCCAGGCCGTCTTGTAGCGCCGAACCGACGAGAAGATGACCCACACAATCCACCCAATCATTGTGAATGCTCCGAGCGGAACCAGAATGTCTACCATAACTTGCCTCCAGGCTGAAGATTTGATTACACCGGTAGAACGCACCGCAGGCCCGGATGGTTAACAAACAATCTTTGCCTGGAAGTTCTGTTGGCGTTTCGCACGATTTGGAGTAAACTAGTTGGTAGACTAGTTGGCTGAATCGATCTTTGGATGGAGGAGGCAATGGCTACTGTTGGGATATTCGAGGCAAAGACAAAGCTCTCCGAGATCGTGCGCAAGGTCGGGCTCGGAGAGCGGTTCACGATCACTGTTAACGGAGAGGCGAAGGCCCAGGTCGTTCCAATTCCGGCGCCTACCCCTGTCCATTCTCCGGAAGAGATCGAAGCGGCTTATCAACGCCTCAGAAACCCGAGCATCAAGGGTATCTCGCACGAACAGATTCGGGCCTGGATTGAGGAAGGCCGTCCGTGACCCTGATTCTTGATGCGTCGATGGCGCTGTCCTGGCTTCTGAGGCGGAACGACCCTTTTGAAGCTACCCAGTCCGGCCAAGCTCTGGATTTTGTTCGTGACTCCGGGGCGATGGTTCCGGCGCTCTGGTATTCCGAGGTAGCGAACGCTCTCTTGCTGGCGGAGCGTCAGCGAGTGATTATGGCAGAGAGTACTTCAAGCTTCTTATCCAGCCTCTCAATGTGGGAGATTGTGCAGGATTCAGTTCTGCCCGCACTGTGCCAGGCACAAGTTATCCACCTTGGACGCGTCTACAAGCTCACAGGCTACGACGCCACCTATCTGGAACTGGCCATGCGCCGCGCAGCTGTCCTGGCCACCTTCGACCGCAAACTCGCCGACGCCGCAAGAGCCGCAGGGGTGCGGGTCTTTGGGGATGCTGCGTAGGCCGCTCCACCGAGGCAGTTCCCCTCTGGACGGCGGCTACTTCATAGCCAATTGAAGCTGTTCAACCACAAATTCAAGGCCCTTGTTTGTCGGGACACCAATTCTGTCTGCCAACATGGGCGAGAGACCGCGAACTCCTTCAACGGCTACCCCATGCAGGACAGGAAGTATTACCTTCCTGCCGTTTATCTCTTTGCTTGCCAGGCCGTTCAGTTCCCGCTGAGGCCAATGCTTCTCGAAGAAGTGCTTACTTAAAATCACGACGCCAAAATCCGATTGGGCAAGCCCCTGATCGATCGATTTTCATATGCTGTCTCCAGCGTCAATATAAATTCGTCATACCAAACCGAATACCCCTCGTGTATTAGAGCCTGCGCTAATGGCCTTGCGATTTCGTCTTTGTCTTCGTTGGCGTGGCAGATGAATACGTCCCATTTTTTCCTTATGATTCCGCGGTTAGGGCTAGATGGCCGGCGTTGATTCTTGAGAGAGCCGAGGGTTTTCCCGTTTGCAATAAACTCCGTCGGGGGAATTTCGTGGATGGGCAGAGTTGGCATACGCTGATTATCGCGCTAAACGAAGTCTTCCGCCAGCGGAATTCGTGCCGAAGGCAGTTCCCCGCAGCAGGTGGCTACCGGATCACCTTCAGCGCCCCGCGGAAGAGTCCATCGAAATCGGCGCCCAGCGCGGCGTCTTTGGCTACCACCTGCTCGACGGCCTTCTCGGAGGCGAGGCGCTGGTAACCCAGGTTCACCAGAGCCGAAAGTACATCGTCCACCGCAGGCCCGCGCACGGACGATGGCGCGGGCGCAACGGCAAAGTCGTCGAGTTTGTCTTTCAGCTCGACCACCAGCCGCTCGGCCAGCTTCTTGCCCACGCCGGGGATGCGCATCAGTTGCGCGTGGTCCTGGCCGCGGATGGCCTGTACCGTCCGCTCCGACGATAGGCCGCTCAAGATCGTAATGGCCAGCTTGGGGCCGACGCCGGTGACGGTGATCAGCCGCTCGAAGAGCCGCTTCTCCTCGCGCTCCAGAAAGCCGAAGAGCGCGATCTGGTCCTCGCGCACCACGGTATGAATATGCAGCGCAGCCTCCTGGCCCACCGAGGGCAGCGCCGTAAAGGTCGGCACTGAAATGGTGACGTCATACCCCACCCCGGCCGCCTCGACGATGGCCTGGCCGGGCTGGATGTGGATGAGCTTTCCGCGCAAGTGAGCGATCATGGGCCTTATTGTAGAAGCCCTCGCCGGCAAATGAGCACCAATCTCGCGCAATCCCGTCCAAAGATCGGCGCGGTGTTGGCTCCGGTCCGGCCCCGCCGGATACAATAGGGTTTTGGGACGTGGCAGATGAGCGGCGCACGATTTTGAACTTTGGAGCAGGAGCACGTGAGAGGCATTTTCCGCCGCAGTCCGCGGCTTGAGCTGGTTCGAGGACTGGCGATCGCGCTGGCTTTGCCCGCGTTGTCAGTGGCCGCGGCGCACGCAACAGGCGTCGACACAACGACCACTCTGACCGCGACGGCCACGCAGGCCGCCGAAATAGGCCCTTCGGCAACCTGTACATTGACCAACCTCGCGGTGGTTGTCACTGGCACAGAGGGCGTGCCAGCCGGAACCGTCGCAATTGAGGATGGAACCGAGCCCGGCGCGGTTCAACTGGCCAGCGCGCCTCTGGACCCCACGGGCAAGGCCAATTTCGTCTTTGACTTGCCGACTGGCTCGTACTCTCTGAGCGCCGTCTATGCAGGCGATGGCACTGCCTTCAATACCTCCGCCTCCGCAGCCGCATCCGTATCCATCACTTCTCAGTGCGATTCCGCTTTTGTCGTGAACGTCTCCACCTCGACCTCTGCGACCGACCCCACCATCACCCTCACGCCCGGCCAGGCGGGAACGGCCACGATTACGGTTACGCCCTCGCAGGAGTTTGTATCCTCGCTGACGGGTCCAGCCTTTGTCACGATCTCCTGCTCAGGACTTTCCGATCTCGCATCCTGCACCTTTACGCCTGAGAATGTCGAGATCCTGCCCGGCCAGAGTGCGGGAGTCGTCAGCTCTATGGTGATTCAGACCTACGCGGCCAACACCACCTCCATCAAGCCGGCATCCCGGCCCGGAAGAGGCTCAAGTCCAATCGCCTGGGCGTTTCTGCTGCCCGGCGCGCTGGTTCTGGGCGGTCTTGGCTGGGGCGCGCGCCGCCGGAGTTGGGCCACGCGGCTTTCGCTGATGGCTCTGGTTGGCCTCGTTACCCTGTTGGGCACGACCGCTTGCAATCCGCGCTACTACTACGAGAACCACGGACCCCAGCCCAACCCGCCGACCCCGGCTGGAACGTACACGGTGAAAGTGGCCGCGCAGACCAGCAACGGCGTCACCGCCACCACTTACTTCACTTCCTTTGAGCTGACGGTGAAGTAGCTTGAAACCGCCGTCCGCATGAAGCACCGACATTCCCTTCCCGTGGAACTGTACGCAATGGTGGAGCATACGCCGCTTACGGTTCTGCTGGAGTGCGCCCAGCCGGGCGCTTCAGAACCCTGGACCCGCCTGTTCACCGCCCCCGCGCGCGTTCTCGTTGCCGACCAGCCTGCGGAGATTCCCAGGCTCTTTGCCGAGATCGAGAGCGCGGTTGCCGACGGCTCGTGTGCCGCAGGATTTTTCTCCTACGAGTGCGGCGTCTGCTTTGAACCCAAGGCGGGCCCGAGGCCAGTCTCCACCCCCTGCCAATCCGGAAAGCCGCTGGCCTGGTTTGGCGTCTATGAGCGCTGCTATCGATTCGACCATCTCACCGGAGCATTTGCCGGCGGCGATCCTCCCGGCATAGCCGAATTCCGCGTAGGCGGCCCGAGCGAAGACGCAGGGCCCCAGGCGAAGATCGAGGCAGCTTTCGGCCTTAGCGAATCCGAGTATTGCGAGCGCATCGCGGCAATCCACGAGTGGATTCGCGCGGGCGACGTTTATCAACTCAACTTCACCGTGCCACTGCGCGTCGAAACGGCAGCCGCTCCGGCCGCGCTCTATGCCCGGCTGCGCAATCGCCAGCCCGTTCCCTACGGCGCATTTTTGCATTGGCAGCCAGGCAGCCACATTCTTTCCTTTTCGCCCGAACTGTTCTTCCGCATGGATCGTCAGGGCGAGAACCGCCGCATCGTCACCCGCCCCATGAAGGGCACCGCGCCACGAGGACGCACCTCCCGCGAGGACCGCGACCGGTCCGAGTGGCTCCGCAACGACGCCAAGAACCGCAGCGAAAACGTCATGATCGTCGACTTGCTGCGCAACGATCTTGGCCGCCTATGCCGCTTCGGAAGCGTCCAGGTTGAGAGTCTGTTTGCCGTTGAGCGCTACCCGACGCTGTGGCAGATGACCTCGACGGTCACTGGCGAACTGCGCCCGGATGCCGGATTCCACGAGATCTTCCGGGCGCTCTTTCCCTGCGGCTCGATTACCGGCGCGCCCAAGGTGCGCGCCATGCAACTGCTTGCGCAACTCGAGCCGGAGCCGAGAGGCATCTACACGGGCGCTATCGGATTCTTCTCGCGCGAGCAGACGGTCTTCAATGTGGCTATTCGCACGCTGGAATTGCAAGGAGAAAGCGGGGGATCCGCTCTTCGGCGCGGCGTCATGGGCGTCGGCGGGGGCATCGTCGCCGACTCCGATGCGGCCGCCGAATTCAGCGAATGTCTCTTGAAGGCGGAGTTTCTCACCAGCCCGCCCAATCGATTGCCTGAAAGCTTCTCACTGATGGAGACGCTGCTGTGGCTTGACGGCTATCCGCTGCTTGAGTTGCACCTCGACCGCCTGGTGGATTCGGCCGGGTATTTTGATTTTCCCTGCGACCGGGAGGCGGTCAAGGCCGCGCTGCTTGCCCACGCGAGCACATTCCCCAGCCAAGAGCCTCGCAAGGTCAGGCTACTCCTCGACAGCGACGGCAGCCTCGGCATCGCCAGCGGGCTTCTGCCCGAACCGGGGATCGCCGCGGCCACAGACCCTGTCCGCGTCCGCATCGCCTCGGAACGCACCGATCCGCGCGACCGGATGCTCTTTCACAAGACCACGCACCGGCCTCTCTACGCGGCAGCCTTTGAGGCCGCTGCCCAGGCCGGCTTTGACGATGTGCTCTTCCTCAACCTGCGCGGCGAGGTTACCGAGGGAGCCATCAGCAATCTCTTTGTCGAGAATGACGGCCGATGGTCGACGCCGCCCATCGAATGCGGATTGCTGCCCGGCGTCTTCCGCCGCCATCTGCTGGAGACGCGGCCGACCATCGCAGAGCGTGTGCTTTTGCTCGAAGATCTGCGCCAGGCCGACGCTGTCTATCTGGCCAACGCCGTGCGCGGGCTGCGGCGCGTCGCTATTGACTGGGAAAGTGCCTGACGACTCGTTGCGGGTTGCTTTACCGAGCCTCCCTTATGGCATTCTCACCGTTCGTGCGATGCGGGGTTCGTAGCCTCCCACCCATTCGCCAGAAAAAGGCGAATGGATGGGGCACGGCGGATTCAAGCTCCTGCAATCGTCATGCCGTCAATGCGCAGCGTGGGCGAGGCGACCGCGCCACGGAACTCCAGGTCGTTGCCGATAGCGGTCACATTCATCAGCATATCGGCCAGATTGCCGGCGATGGTCACCTCTTCGACGGCGTGGGTGAGCTGGCCCTTCTCGATCCACAGGCCGGTGGCGCCGCGCGAGTAATCGCCGGTCACCACGTTGACGCCGAAGCCCATCAGGCTGGTGACGTAGAGCCCCTCCGGGACTCCCGCCAGAATCTCCTCCGGAGTCGGCGTTCCCGGCTTGAGATAGAGATTGCCGCAGCCGATGCCCGGCGCGCCGGCAAGACCCCGCGAGGCGTTGTGCGTGGACCTCATGCTCAGCTTGCGCGCGGCGTATGTGTTGAGCAGGTAGTTGCGCAGCACGCCGGCTTCCACCACCACGGTGCGCAGCGAGGGCAGCCCTTCTCCGTCAAACGGAGAGGTCCCGAAGCCGCCCATGCCCGAGGGCAGCAGCATGGTGTTGTCGTCGATGATGGTCAGTGCGGGCGAAGCGATCCGCTCGTCCAGGCGGCCAGCTAGAAAGGATGCGCCGCGCCAGATGGCGTCGCCGGAGGCCGCCTCGAAGACCGAGCCGACGAGCGAGCGCGCCACCTCCGGCGCAAAGACAATTGGAACCCGCTGCGTAGCCACGCGCCGCGCGCCCAGCCGGCGCAGGGTCCGGCGCGCCGCCTCTTTCCCTATTGCCTCGGGCGATTCCAGGTCCGCCAGCCGCCGCGCGCTCGACCACCAGCCGTCGCGCTGCATGGCCCCGTTCGCGTCCTTGGCCAGCGGCGCGGCCGAAACCCCGGCATAGCTGGTGCGGTAGCTGCCCGCAAAGCCTCGCGAGTTGGCCAGCGCCTTGCGCCCGGTGGCCGCGTCAAAGCTGCCGCCGTCGGAGTTCGTGATGCGCGGGTCTGCCTCGAGCGCCGCCGCTTCAGCCCGGCGCGCCCATTCGATCCGCTCCGCGCCTGCCAGCGAATACACATCCTCGTCGTAGAGGCGCAGGTCGCCAATGATCGAAATGCACGAGCCGAACTCGGCGCCCTCGGGCAGCCCGGTGAAGGGGTCTTCTTCGGTAACTTTAGCCAGCGCCAACGCGCCCTTGACCAGCCGGCGGATTCCGTCCGGGGTCAGGTCGCTGGTCGAAACCGAGGCCGAGCGCGTGCCCAGAAACACTCGCAAACCCAACCCCCGCGAGCCGGATTCCTTCAGCGTCTCCACCTGACCCATGCGCACGTTGACCGAGAACTCGTCGCCCTCGCGGGCTACAGCCTCGGCGTCGCTGGCCCCGCCTCTGACGGCCAGCACGACGACATCGGCGGCCAGCGATTCCAGGTCGAGCGCGGTCAGGTCGGATTGAACGGCGGATTCAGCCATGTCATCAAGCTATCAAATTTTGCGAATGGATGCAGCGGGCTGCCATCTTCGTGGCTAACTTTAGTGCTTTTCCGGCTGTTCAGGCTGCCAAGTAAGCGCAGACAACCTATCCGGAGAGGCCGCCTCGCGCATTTGCATCGGCTCGCGGAACGCCGGCCTTCCAGCGTCGAATGTGGAGAATAAATGGTCGGGACGGGCAGATTTGAACTGCCGACCCCTCGCACCCCAAGCGAGTGCTCTACCAGGCTGAGCCACGTCCCGACACAATCGAGCCGGCTCGGAGGGAGCCGGCTTAGGGTCTGAATCAGTTTACACCAGCCGGGCCTTCCCCGTTTCCGCCCTGCGCTGAGAATCGCCCGAAGAACCCCACCACAGCCGTTCGCGACCGATCCCTGATCCCTGATATCTGATCTCTGTTCTCTGTTCCCTCACTGCGACGGCGGAACGAACTCCTGCGGCAAAGCCGAGCCCTCGCTGAAGAAGAACTCCTCCATCTGCTCGACCAGGAACTGCTGCGCCTGCGGGGTCCAGGGCTGCAAGCGGTACTCGTTCAGCAGCATCTTCTGCCGGTCTACCCACTCGCCCCAGGCCGCCTTGGAGACGTTTTTGTAAATCTTCTGGCCGAACTCCGAGTCGAAGGGCGGTTCATCCAAGCCCTCCATCTCCTTCTTGTTGCGAACGCAAAACACCACATGTGCCATTCCGTATGCTCCCATCCCCCATTGTATTGGATCGGATGCATTGTGCAGCCGGTCGGCCTTCTGCTGTCCCTTGAACCCAAATGTCCTGCCCCGCGCAAATCTCCTGCCTTCATCTACCACAAATGCCGGAAAGAGAAATGAAAAGAATACGTCCTGTTTCCCCGCATATAGATTCCGCTTGACAAGAGGCTACGCCGGGGTTTTTTCTTATCTCGTCTCATTTCCACGCTTTTTGCACATGGCTTTCCGGATTTCCCCGGTTTGCCGATGCGACAATCGAATCTCGACTAAGGGAGGAATTACCATGTCCGACATGTCCGAATCGACACAGCCTGGCGTCTCCGACAACACTGCCGGCGCGATAGCCTACATCACAGTGATCCCGGCAATCGCCTTCCTGATCCTTGTCCCCTACAAAAAGAGCCCCTTTGTCCGCTTCCACGCCTGGCAATGCATCTACCTCAACTTTGTTGCGTTGATCCTCAGCTATGCGATGAGCTATGTCCTTGCGTGGTGCGGAGTGACCACGGAATCCCTTTTCGTGCTATGCGGATGGGTGATTGGGCTTTTCTGGGTGCTGATATGGCTCTTTTGCACAATGAGCGCCATGAGCGGCAAGCGCGTCAAACTGCCCATCATCGGCGCGCTCGCCGAAAGGCAGGCCAACGGGTAGATTCCCGATGGCTGAAGCAGGCGCGAGGGTGGCCTCCACGCGGCGCTCGTGTTCCGATTCCAGTGCGTCGCGCCCGGTCGGCGTTTACAGCGACCATCGTTGTCACGAAGCCGGGAAGGTTTTCAAAGTAGTTCCATCTCATCCCAAAGGAGAAGCAATGCCCGATGAAACTCCTCAATCCGGCCTGAGCGACACCGCCGCCTCTGGCCTCGCCTACTTCACCTTCATCCCGGCGATCATCTTTCTGGTGACTGCACCCTATAACCAGAAGGCGGCTATCAAATTCCACTCGTGGCAATCGATCTTCCTGACCGGCTTAGCGGTTTGCTGCTGGGTTCTACAGATGATCCTGATGTTCATCCCGTTCATTGGCTGGCTCATCTCGATCCTCATCAGCCTGTCGCTTCTCGGAATCTGGATACTGTGCGTCGTCAACGCCTTCAACGGCAAGCAATTCAGGCTGCCCGTGATTGGCGATCTCGCCGCCAAGCAAGCCGGTGTCTAAGCTGCCTCCATTTCATCGCATGGGCGCCGGGGTTCGCGAGACATCAGCGCCGCCTGCCTTTTTTGCCCAGCTTGTTGCGCGCCTTGATGGAACGAGCCGGCGCTGTGTTGGCCTTCTTTTTCTTCGCTTTAGGACGAGCTTTGGCGGCGATCTTGCCGGTCAGCGGAATACCCTCTTCCACAATCGAAAATTGCAGCCTGCGCTCGGCAGCCAGGATGCGGTCCAGGATCACCTGCACCCGGTCGCCGGCGCGGTAGCGGCGTCTCGTACGCTCGCCGATGATCTCATGCGTGTTTTCCCGCCAGGTATAGCGGTCGTCGCGCAGGGAATCAATCGGCACAAGCCCCTCGACAAACAGGCCGGTCAGCTCGACAAAGAGGCCATACTTCGCCGGATTCAGCACCAGCGCGGCAAACTCCTCGCCCACCCGGTCCTGCATGAAGCGCACCTTCTTCCACTCGACCAATTCGCGCTCGGCCTCGGCCGCGCGCCGCTCGGTCTGGCTGGTCTCCTCGGCAATCTGCGCCAGCTCCGCCTCCGGGATGGGCGGCTCGATGGGGAATCCGCCGCCCACCTTAGACGCGGTTGTGCTGCGCCGAAGGTGGAGCACTCGCATCCCGGCTGGCAGACCCTCGTTCGGATGCGTCCACGGCGAGTTGTGCCGCCCCTCGGCCACCAACCCTTCGCCGCACACCCCCTCCGCTAGCAGCGCCTTCACGATGCGATGCACGATTAAATCGGGATAGCGGCGAATCGGCGAGGTGAAATGGGTGTAGCTCGGCGCGGCCAGCGCAAAGTGGCCTTCGTTCGTCTCCGAGTAGCGCGCCTGCTTGAGCGAGCGCAGCATCAAGTAGCTGAGAATCCGCTCCTCCGGCTTGCCCTCGATCTTTGCGGCCAGCTTCTGATACATGCGCGGCGTCACCGGAATATCTTCCGCAACCTCATGCGTGCGGACGCCGCGGCCCGTGCGCAGCGCGTCGCGCCGGTCGCCTTTCGTTTGGATGCGCCGCACTGGCAGCGCGCCCAGCCCCAGCGTGTAGCCGAAGGCCGCCGCCAGCTCCTCAAACTGCACCACCCGGCGCGGCTCCGGCTTCTCGTGAATCCGGTAAATCGAGGGCACACCCAGATCTTCCAGCCAGGTGGCCACGCACTCATTCGCGGCCAGCATGAACTCCTCGATCAGCCGATTAGCCCAGGTGCGTTCCGACTTGGTCACGCCCCGCATCTGGCCCTGCTCGTCGAACTCGATGACCGGCTCGGGCAGGTCGAAGTCGATGCTGCCCCGCTCTTCGCGCCGCTGGTTCATCAGGCCGGCCAGCTTGCGCATCCGCTCGAAATCAGGAACGAGGCTGGCGTAACGCGCGCGGGTCTCGGCGTCGTTTTCGAGAATCGCGTGGACCTCGGTGTAAGTCATCCGCGCCGCCGATCGGATCACTCCTTCGACAATCTCGTAGCTCTCAATGCGCCCGGTTGCGCTGAGCTGCATGATGCAACTCACGACCAGCCGGTCTTCGGCGGGGCGCAGGCTGCAGATATTCGTTGACAGCTCCTGCGGCAGCATGGGAATCGCGCGATCGGGAAAGTAGACGCTGGTTCCCCTGAGCCGCGCCTCCAGGTCCAGGTCCGTTGCCGCGCGCACATATTCGGCCACATCGGCGATATGCACCTGAAGTTCGTAGCCGCCGTCGTGCTCACGGACTAGAACCGCGTCGTCAAAGTCGCGCGCCGTCTCGCCGTCGATCGTTACAATCGGCAATTCACGAAAGTCCCGGCGGCTGTTGGCTTCTTCGGGGTCGAGATGGGCAACGGCCCGTGCCTCGGCCAAGACATTGTCAGGAAAGACCCGCGGCAACTGGTGCTTGCGGATCATCATCTCCACGTCCACGCCAAAGTCATCCGGATTTCCCAGCACCTCGATGACACGCCCCACAGGCGAACGTGTCGGCGTCGGCCAACTGGTGATCTCCACATCGACGACCACGCCCTCCAGATCGGAGGGAGGCGGGGGTTTCAACCCCCGCATGAGGCCAGAAGAATCGGCGGGGGCTTTAGCCCTGGAGGGATGTTCTTCGGGCACCTTCCCCTCTCTTTTCGCTGCCTGCAAAGCCGCCGCAGCCTCATTCCCAAGCACACGGTGAGGCGTGGCCGCTTCGCTCGCCGGCGGAATCTCTTGCCCTTCCGGAATCAAAATCTGCTGCGTCATCCGCTCGTCGAAGGGCACAACCGTATTCCCCTGCGAGCGCTCCGACCGCGCATAGTGAAAGACGCCGACCACGGTGGGGTTGCGCCGCTCCAGAACGCGAACAATGCGGCCCATCCGCCGCCCATCGGCCTTGGGCGGCTCGACCTCGACCAGCACCTGATCGCCCTGCATCGCCCCGTTGATTTCGTTGGGAGGGATGAAGATGTCTTCCTGAGCCGCAGCCGCCTGGCCGGCCTGGCGCGCATTGGGCCTGACAAAGCCGTAGCCGTCGCGATGCAAGTCCAGCCGCCCTGCCGCCAGATTGTCGCGCGAACCGCTCGCGCCGAGCGGACGGGGGATGCTCCAGTGCTCGCGGTCCAGCTTGGTCAAAGCGCCACGCACCGTCAGCCGCGCGAGCTGCTCCAGCAGCAGACGGCGCTGCATTCCGCCGCCCAGCGACAGCTCGCGCACCAGTTGCTTGTATCCGGCTTTTTGGCCGGCGGAGCGGGCAATCCTCGCCAGCAGTTCGTGATCGGTCATATCTCTAATGAGAGCACAAACAAAGGGAGCTCCGCGGAGCTCCCTTCGGAAAAGCTGTTATCAGCGCTATTTCTGCTCAGCCGGTGGCGCGGCGCTCGCGCTTCCGCCCAGCTTCATGTTGTCGCGGATCAGGTTGGCCAGCAGAACATCGACCAGCGTACCGCCCTGGCCGCCTGCGCCGCCCCCGCCCGCAACGATCTGCGGAACGAGTTGGGTCTTGTTTTGCGCCAGCGCTTGCACCACCTGCACCAGCGCGTAGTTGCCCGACTCCATCGAGTCGATCTTCAGCTTGATGACATCCGCCTCGGCGGTTCCAACGGCCAGCGTCTTCGAGGCTTCGGCGTTGCCCACGATGGTGATGACGTTGCCGTCCGCCTCGGCGTTGATCTTCTTCGACTGCGCCTGTCCGCGCGCTCCTTCGATGGCCGCTTCGGCGCCGAACTTGGCAATGGTCACGCTCCGCTCGGAATCGACGACGCGGGCTTGCGTGTCAGCCATGGCGCGGGCCTGTTGCAGATCCTTGCGGGTCTCTTCCGCCAACTGCTGGGTCTTGTAGGTCACCTGCTCCTGCTCGGCGATCTTGCGGTCGGTGAGCGTTTTCATCAGCGCTTCGGGCGGCGTGATGTCGCCGATCAGCGTATCGATGGCGTTGACGTTGTACTCGGAGAGAGCCGCGGCAATCGAGATCTTCGCCTCCGCCTGCCGCTCGCTGCGCTTCTTCAAAAATTCGATTACGTCGGACGTCTGCGCCGCGTTGCGGAAGTAGTTGCCGATCGTCGGCTCGAGAACCTGCGTCACCAGATTGGCCATCGTCCCAAAGCGGGCGATCACCTTGGGCGCATCGTTACGCGGAACGTGAATGATCTGGCTCACGTCCAGGTTGAAGGTAAATCCATCCGAAGAGCGCACAGTAATCGTGCAAAGCTTTTCATCGAGCTTGTGCGCTTCAGACTTGCCCGTTGCCCAGTTCAGCACGATGTTTGCGGTGGGCACAATCTCCACCTTGTGCGTGAAGGGATTGATCGGGTACTTGCCCGGATCGAGCGGATCGACCCAGACGCCCTTCTCGCCGCGCGTGACCAGATTGCCGTGCTTGAAGCTGTCTCCCGTTACGTCCTTGCCCTCCTCGCCGACATAGGCGATGACCACGCCGACGTTGGCAATGGGAACCTGGGTCATGGGATTGGTCTCGACGGTGGCGAAGCGCGGATTGATGTAATACCGGCCAGCCAGAATCACCTGTTCCTGCAGGCCCTTGCGCCCGCCGTTGGTGATGAAAGCCTCGGCGTCCTGGTACATGTTATGTCCGGGGATCTCTCTGCCGGCAATCTCGCCGGTTGCCAGCGGCTTGCCGTCCTTGGTGGTCACCACCCCGACCATGTTGTCCGGAATCTCCAGCACGTCGCCCATGGTCACATGGAAGAGCGCGGAGTTGATGCGATATGTTCCTGGGGGAATGATGGAAATCTGCGGCCCGCGCTCGCCGCCGCCCGTCAGGAACTCCCGCGCATTCTGGAAGGAATTGCAATCCACGGTCCTGGCCAGTACACGGCCGTCCGAGAGCGGATGGCCGTCGCGGGCCTCGACGATGCCGATGTGGATATTGTCGATGGTGATGAACGGCACCATGTAGACCGCGTACTGCCACGCCCAGAGGCCAAAATGGATGCCGGGGGCGAGTGTGTCCGCCTGCATCCCGGCCTCGCCGTTCAACGCGACGATGGCGCCGTCGGGCAGGGTCCGGTGCTTGCCGAAGAGCACCCATTTCTTATTCACTATGCCGATCTGGTCCTGCGAGACGATGACCGTCCCAAAGAAAATGCGCAAGATCGCCTTATGCAAGACCAGAATGAGCACAAGCGCGGCGATCCATCCGTACCTGACCAGCAGGTCAACCATTGCCGTATCCATACCGTGAATCTCCTTTTGTTGTGGACCCACCATCATAGCGCAAGAAACGGCGATCCGCCCGCCTTGTCTGAATTAGAATGGCGGAAACGCAGATTTCCAGGCAGCCTGCTGGAGGATGCGATCCTGCCGCGGCCGCCATCGGGGCCGGCAAAGGCGTATACTTCGGCTGTCAATCAGATTTTGGGCTCAGGGCAATCGCCTTTGCCTTGGAAAGCCCAGTCCCCCAGGGACAGAAAAGGAACCATCGTGAGCGCAATGTGGAAACCCACCCAAACCGGACCGACCTCCCTCACCCCTCTGCCAGAGCCGTCCCGCCCTTTGCCGCCCGCTCCCGCCGTTGAACCCGCCGCTCGCCCCCCGGTTTCGGCCGGCGATCAGGCTACAATCGGCAAGGGCCTGCTGGTCAAGGGAGATATCTCCGGCACCGAGTCGCTGTACATCGACGGCAAGGTCGAGGGCAGCATCAACCTCCCCGGCAACCGCGTCACTGTGGGCCGCAACGGCCAGGTTGCCTCCAGCATCAATGCCCGCGAAATCGTCATTCTGGGCAAAGTGCGCGGCAATGTATCGGCCTCCGACCGGGTCGAAATCCGCGCCGAGGGCGCTCTGACCGGCGACGTGACCGCGGCGCGCATCAGCATCGAGGACGGCGCATTCTTCAAGGGCGGCATCGACATCAAGAAAGCAGATGCCAAGCCGGGTTCCGTGGTCGATGCCAAGCCGGAACCGCCCAAGCCTGCCCAACTGTAGCCGCGTCTTCATTCCCGCTCCGGCACAAGCGCCCCCGCGGCCACGGGGGCCTTTGTCTTCAGAAGGCCTGCTCCCAATTGGCTCGTTCATGTGCCGAAGGTGCGCCCCTGACGGCGGAGATTTCAGAAAGATTCGGCAATGAATTGCACATTCTGTCGCGTAAACTTCTTCAATTGAAATAGATAATAATGAATGAGCCGGATATGACGGGACGAGTCTTACCCCATCCCCAGCCGCTTCATCGCCACTCTGGGCAGCGCCGATCCAGTCTTCTCCAGCACCCATTTCACAATTGCGACCCACAGCGCCGTCCCGGCCACCAGCACAGCCAGGTCGATCCAGCGAACCTGTCCAGGCAGAGCCTTGTGCGCTACGCCACCCAGCCACCAGAAAGTCACCCCAACCCCCGCGCCGCTCGCTACTGCCGCCAGCAGGCACCGGCCCATCTCCGCATAGTCGAGGCTGGCCAGCGAGACCATCCGCCGCAGGTGCAGCAGCGTCGCCAGGGATACGGTTTGGAGCGCAATGCCGAGGTCCGATGCGATAGCCAGTCCCATGGCTCCCTGCCAGCGGTAGAGCGTTGCGTAGATGGGTATGGAAACCAGAGTGACCGCCGTTGCGGCTCCCATCGGCGTGAAGGTATTTCCGGCGGCGTAAAAGGCGCGGGAGTAGATCGCCTGCGCCGACCACAGAAACAGCGAGATCGAGAAAACCACAAAGTAGGCGGCGCATTCCCGGCAATCGGCGGCGGAGAAGCGTCCGCCGAGATAGATCAGTTCAACCAGAGGCGCCGCCAGCGCGGCCATTGCCGAAGCACCCAGCAGTCCCAGGGCGGTTACGCGGGCAACGGAGTCGGCCACTCCAACCGCGAATTCGTAGTGCCGTTCCTTTGCCCACAGGCTGGCGAAAAACGGCATCGAAGCCGCGCCCGCCGCGCCCGCCAGAATGGCGATGGGGGCGGCAAAGAGTTGTTTAGCTACATTCATCAGCGTAATTGCTCCGTCGGTAGACGAAGCAAAATAGGAGATGATCCACGGATCGGCTGAAACCAGCGAAGCGCCGGCCATGAGCGGCAGCGACAGGCGCACCCACTCGTGCAGGCCCTCGTCGCGCCAATCGAGAATGGGCCGGAAGCGCAGGCCAGCCCGATGCACGAAGAAGGCATTCAAGAGAAAATTTCCCAGGAATGCTCCCGCCAAGGTGCCGATCGCCAGCGAGGAGATGCCCATGTGCTTGACCAGCAGGAGGCCGCCGGCAATGGTGCCCAGGTTGTAGATCAGCGGAGCGATCCCCTGCACCGTAAACTGCCTGCGCACGAACAGCACAGCTCCAAAAACTCCGCTGGCAAAGAAACACAGTTGAGCCGGCAGCAGAATGCGGGTCAGGCGGACGCAAAGCCGCGCCTTTTCCGCATCGAATCCATGAAACATGTGGCGGACATACCAGGGGGCCAGAAACTCGGCAACCACGATGGCGCCGCCCAGCACCAGGCACATCGTCGTGAGAATCACAGAGAGCGACCGCTCGCCCTCCGCCTCGCGCCCGGTATCGCGGTAGCGCGTGAGGATTGTGACCAGAGTGGCCGAAAGCGCGCCTCCAACGAGAAAGTAAGAGACCATGTCTGGAAGCTGGAATGCGGCGTAAAAAGCGTCCGTGTTGTGGCCGAAGAGCCAGGCAATGTACTTCGTCCGGACGAGCCCCATGATGCGCGAGAGAAATCCGAAGGCCATCATCAGGATGGTTGCGGAAAAAAGGGTATGCGTGCGCGCAGGGTGCAGCAGCCTCATGGCGCGCGCCCATCTGGACTGCGCCGGCACAGAAGGTAGGGTTGATGGCTCGTCTGACACTGGAGTTGATTTTACCGGGGCGAGGGCAAGGGCGGTAAGAGACCTTCAGGAACAGTGGTTATCGATACTCCGATTGGCTGGCGCAAATCGACAGCGCCGTGCCCCATTCTTTCGCCTTCTTTCTGGCGAAAGAGTGGGAAGCCACGAACCCCAACCGCTCAGTTCATCACGAGCATTTTGACTCGCCTTGGTGAGTCACGGCTCGAAGAGGAACCGGCCGGGAGCCCCAAAAGGACCGCGCGCCAGTCTCGTGGACATCCCCGCCGCCTATTACTTTAGTGTGAATTCAAGTGATCAATTTCGTACTTACATGTAGTTACCTGTACGGTCGCGCCTGTAATGTAAGGGGGACAGACAATTCGGTGCCAGTTCTAGAGGACTCCCCCCGGTGAAGAGACTGATCCCAGTCGTTGTGATCGTCCTTGGCTGGGCCTCGGCTGCCTGGGCAGCGCCGCCCGTCACGCTTACCACGTTGCGCGCTATCCGCGCCCTTCGCAATGCCGGTGCCAGCCATGAGTTCCCCGTTGCCTTCAAGGCGACCGTTACCTACTGCCGCGACGATGAAAATACTATTTTTGTGCAGGATGCCGGCGCGGCAGTCCTTGTCTCCAGCGCCCAGAATACCAAGCGGGATACCAGGCTAGTTCCCGGTGATCGCGTTCTGGTGGAGGGAAAGACGGATGCGGACTTAAGCGCCAACGTGCGCAGTGAAAAGATCACCTGGCTGAGCCACGGCGCCGTACCCCAGCCGGTACCGGCCAGTTTCGACGAGTTGATCCGTGGCCAGCGCGACGGCATGCTGGTTGCGGTGAATGCCGTGGTGCGCGCTGCCGATCTGGAAAAGCAGCCGAATCCGCGCGACTCCACCTTGCCGATGGCAACCGGCGCCCACCTGCAACTGCTCGCTGGGAACGGCAGTCTTGAGGCGTCCGTTGACAGCGGCGAAGACGCAAGCGCGCTGGCAAGCCTGCTCGACGCCCAAGTGAAAGTCATCGGGATCGGCGGCAGGGTTTTTGACGCCAAAATGCAGGCGACGGGGATACTGCTTCATGTATCGAGCATGGCGGATGTGAAGGTTCTGAGACGCGCCGCCGTCAGCGCAATGTCCCTTCCGGTCACGTCCGTGGACAAGCTTCTCGCCGGCAATCGCGCGCGCGATCTCGCTACTAGGGTCCGGGTTCGCGGAACCATCTCTTATTACGAGCCTGGGAGAGCCGTTGTTCTGCAGAGTGGCTCCAGGAGCCTGTGGATCGCAACCAGGATGGCCAGCAGCGACTTGCGAGTCAACGATTCAGCGGACGCAACCGGATTCCCCGACAACCGCAGCGGTTTCCTGACGCTGATCGACGGCGAAATCTGGGATAGCCAAACGCCCGCCGTCGTCCCAACGCAACAGGCGACCTGGCAGCAGCTCGCATCCAGCAGCTATCCATTCGGGCTGGTCTCTGTCGTGGCAGATGGGATGACAGAGGTCCAGTCGGCCTTGCAAGACAAGTATGTTTTCTCCTCCCAAGGCCAATTGTTCACGGCGGTTTACAACCACGTGGACGAGGCGGATTCGTCCATGCTGCAGATTCCGCAGGGATCCAGTGTCCGCGTGACCGGGATCTGCATCCCCGAAAACTTCAACCCGTTCGGATCCCCAGCTTCCTTCGAGATTCTCCTGCGCTCCCCCGACGATATCGCGATCGTCGCCAAGCCCTCCATGCCCGCCGTTAGCAACCGGAACATTATCTTCGGCCTGATGCTGCTGGTGGTGATTGCGGTAAGTTTCTGGGGGTGGACCCTCAAGCGCAGAGTGCGCCGTCAGGCCGGCAAACTGGCCACAATGGCCTATCTCGAACAACGCCGTAGCCGTATCCTTGCGGACATCAACAGTTCAAAACCCCTGGCTGAAATTCTCGAATCGATATCGGAGATGATCTCCTTCATGCTTGGTGGCGCTCCCTGCTGGTGCGGCATCAACGATGGAGAGCCGCTTGGCAAATACCCTCCGAGCGCAAGCCAGTTGCACATCCTCCAGGAAGAGATTCCGGCCCGCTCCGGCCCGCCGCAGGGAACCCTCTTTGCCGGCCTCGATTCCGCGCCTATCCCCGGCGTTCAACGCACCTTCGCCCAGGAAAAGGAGGTTCTTTCCGGGGGAGCGAAGCTGGCCATGCTGGCTATGGAAACCCGTAGGCTTTACGCCGACCTGATACGCCGCTCGGAGCTTGACCTGCTCACCAATGTCTACAATCGCAGTGCGCTGTGGACGCGCCTCGACACCCTGGTTGCGGAGGCGCGTCAGAATTCCAACGTCTTTGGCTTGATCTACATTGACCTGAACCAGTTCAAGCCGATCAACGACCGCTACGGCCACCACGTGGGGGATCTCTTCCTTCAGGAGGTCGCAAAGCGCATGAGCCAACAGATCCGCTCCCATGACATGCTCGCGCGGCTGGGCGGCGATGAGTTTGCCGTGCTGCTTCCAATGGCGCGCTACCGCACAAATATCGAGGAGATCGTCCTGCGCCTGGAACATAGCTTCAAGGCGCCATTTCTTGTTGGCGGCATATTCCTGCACGGCTCCGCCAGCTTTGGCTACGCCGTTTATCCCGACGACGGCGCCACCAGGGACAGCCTGCTGAACGCCGCGGACGAAGCCATGTACGCGGCCAAGAACTTCCGCAAGGAGATCGGTGGAAGAGCGACCGGAACCCATGGACTCGCGTCCGCGGACCCAAGCCCCGCATAAAGCAGGCTCGACACCTCGCGGCGCCTTTTCATTCAACTTCCAGGGATTTACAGAGGGCGGAGTTGAGGGCGATTCAGCGACGGGAGTTGACTTTAGAGGGGTTGCGGGCAAAGACGGCAGGCATCCATGAAAACATGCGTTAAGTTTTGCTTGGATTGTGAGCTTTGAGAATCCACCGGCATGACCCAGGTTTCGACTTGAGCACTGTAAAAACCGCCACTGCCGATCCAACTCCGTGAATCTCTCGCGCGGCGAAACCAGAACAACGCTCCCGCCTCGGTAAATTCGCCCGAACGCGTGGCACGGGCACCCGTGCGTGCCGCCCCTCCCGCCTCTTTTTTGTAAGTTCGTGAAACGGCGAAGCCTCCTTGAGCACTATCCCTGAGACCCGAAGAACAGCCTCGGGCTACAACAAAAGAGAGGTCTCCCCCCAATGAGCGAGTTACAGCGGAACACCCCGGCACACGCCGGCAGGCTGGTGGCCGTCACCGGCAAAATCCCCGCAATCAGTTCCAGGAACCGCAAGCGGCTCTCGGTCTTCCTGGTCGAGAAAAACACGATTCTCAGCCAAAGCCCGGTGGGCGAGGGCGGAACGTTCCAATTCCACGTGGCGAAGCACCTGGCGGGCGCGTCCGGAGTCTTCGCCGTTCTGGGCCCCAAAGGCCTGGATGGCGAGTCGCTGGCAAGCCGCGCCGACCTGCCGCGGGTAGCGCTGGCAAGCGGCGACAGGCACGAGAGCGGCGCCATCGAATTGAGCTTTGCCGCGGAGAAGATCAGTGACGAACTGATCGACCTGTGGTGGATCTGGTGCCGCGAATACACCGTTTCGGGTACGCTTGAAACGGCTGGCGGCTGCCCGGCCGGTGCCAGTGTCACGGTCTACAACGTGACCTGCGGCGTGGGTGGTTTGGTGGAAACACCGATCGAAACCGTGTCCACCGACGCCAACGGCAACTTCACCTTCAGCTTCAACTGGTGTTCGCGCGCCTGCTGGTGGCCTTGCTGGCCCATCTGGTGGCATTGCTGGCCATGGTGGTGGGAGCTGGACATCCTGGCGGTGCTCGAAAACGTCGAGCGCCAGATCGTGGCGCAATCCGCGGCCAATGCGATCGTCGCGCCAGTCAGCGTAGCGCCGCTTCGTCAACCGGCTGCCGCCGACCTCATGACCGGGGTTGGATTTGCTGCTACGCGCGCCGCGTCGGCGCTCAAGCCCGACAGCGCCCGCACCGAGCTGATCGCCTCCAAGCTCGCCAACCCCCGCATTCGCGAGCTGTTCCCCTACTGGTGGTGGTGCTGTGAGAATCCCAACATCGTCTTCAGCGCAACGCAGGGTGCGACGGTGATTCTCAACGAAGATCCCAACACCAGCACCCGTTGGTGCTTTGCCAGCGGCCAGACCGTCTCGCTGACCGCCAACAACGAAGCCATCGGCGCTTGCCCGCAGCAGCCGCCTTCAGACAACTGCGCTTTTGCCTGGACTTCCGTTGGAGATATGCCCGGAGGCATTTTGGTCGGGGATATAACCTCGGGCTACGCCAACGGCTCGGGCGCTTGCAGCAACCTGGCCTTTGCCGGCACGCTGAATCTGAATGGGGTTTTGGCCGGCGACTGCGCGGCCTACTACCAGGTGCTCGCCGGTGAGTGGGGCGGCAACGGCAACCCCGCCAGGGGCGGCACGGCTCCGCTTACCAGCGCGCCGCTTTCGCTGCCTGGGCAGTTGGTGAACTGGGTTTCCATCTGGCGCGACGCCACCCATTCGGTGGAGGTTGACCCGATCGTGATGGGGCCGTTCAACTACAACGGGTACAGCAACCTCTACGTCACCCCGACCCAGCGGCAGGCCGGCGTGCCTGCCTCCATCGCCGCGCAGATCGGCACATTCCCGACAGTTTCCGGCGCGGATTTCGTGATCGGCTGGGATGCTCCCGACCTGGTGCTGCAGGTGGCTGCCGGAGATCTGATCGCTCCGGCGACGGCAAACGGAGTGACGCTCACGCTCAACCCGTTTGACTCGACCGGAACCCCGATCATTCCCTTCACCTTGCCTGATAACTTCGACATGGGCCCCGATCTGACGCTGATGGTGGACACGACGCCACTGACAACGGCCAGCATCGGAACGGTCACCGTATACAACTCGGACGGGACTGTGGCTGCGCAGACGACCGCATCCAGCAACACCTGCCCCGCCTACCAGATCACGACGCCGAGCGGGTATGCGCTGATTACGACCAACGTCACCGACAACAATGGGCACCTCTGCGAGTACTTCATCCAGACCCAGTACGGGGATGGGTTGTATGCTCCGGCGATTCCCTCGGATCGGGATTACGCGCAGGCGCCCGCGTCGTTCTCGGCGGCAATAACGCCTCCGCCTTACGGCGTCAGCGCGGGCTATGGGCTGCCCAACACGCTGCCCGCCCCAACCGCAACCGTTCCTGCGATCCCAGCGTGGAGTTTCGTCGGAGGAGGAGACGAAACCTACGTCCAGATCCTGCAAAGCTGCTGCTACGACTTCCAACTGTGGGTGAGCAAGCGGACGACCGACGGCCAGACATTCGCGTGCAGCGAGGGTCTTGCCACGTTCCAGACGGTGAACATCACCGTAGCGCCCTGAGGGGCATACCCCTTGCGGCAACCCGGCGGACCATGAAACGGTCCGCCGGTACGACGGCGGCGGACCGGGCAACCAACCGGTCCGCCGCGAACTTCCAGCGTTTTTCAATAAATGGCTCGATGCGGATTTTTGGAAACGCCCCAGACGGCAGGGAAGAGGTCGCATGAAATTCTATTGGCTCTTGCTCGGCCTGTTGACGGTCTGGCGCCTGACGCACTTGCTGAGTGCCGAGGACGGACCCTGGGATCTGGTCGTGCGCCTCAGGCGTGCGGCAGGCACGGGGTTCTGGGCCGGCCTGCTCGATTGCTTCTACTGTCTCAGCCTGTGGATGGCTGCTCCGATCGCATGTCTTATCGGCAGCAGTTGGACCGAGCGCCTGCTCTTGTGGCCGGCTCTCTCCGCTGGGGCCATCTTCTTTGAGCGCGTGATGCCGGAGAAACCTCCGCCGTTACCCTACACCTACGACCACCAGGAGGACTCCTATGTGTTGCGGCAAGAATCGCCAGCAGTTGCAGATGCAGATACAGACAGCGCTTCGGAAGAGCGTTTCGCCACCGCCGGGAAGTAATCCGGTGCCGGTTGCGCCAACCGCGCCATTGCCCGCCAGCGGCCCCCACGGGCGGCCACCGCTGTTCTTCGCCGGCGCGCGCCCCAGTGCGGCCCCGCACGGTCGTGCGCGCCTCCCGCTCATTCATCAGCGGGGCCCCGCACCCCGCGGCTGAGCGCGCCCCGTGCTCGATAACAATTTTTTGCGTTGCCGCGCACCTCCTATCTGGCGCAGTCCTATCGCGCCAGATGTGGGACCCCGCCAGCCTTCATGAGCGTCCTGCGACTCCCTTCAAAGCCACCCCTTCCAACCGCCTCCTTTCTGGCTTGCCCTCCGCGCGCTTGCAGCGGCCTGCCATTTACAATGTCTACGCAGGTTCCGTTGACCGCGGCGCGGCGCCGCAATCAAAAGGATCAATATGGTTCGTTCTTCGCGACGCGGTTTTCTTCGAGCAGCAGGGTTGATAGCCACAGCCTGCGCCGCTCACCCGCTCATCGGCGCCTCCGCCCCATCGACTTCCCCCTTCAGGATCGCTGTTATCAACGATGAAATCTCGCAGGACTTCGACCACGCCTGCTATGTCGCCTCGAACGACTTCGGAATGAACTGGATTGAACTTCGGTCCATGCGGAGCACGAATGTGACCGCCCTGAGCGCGGCCCAGATCGACGAAGCCCGCAAGATCCTCGCAAAATACAATCTCCAGGTCACCGACATTGCCAGCCCGCTCTTCAAGACAGATTGGCCTGACGCGCCGCGTTCGCAGAATGGAGCCAGGGGAGACATGCACGGCGATGACCCAATGCCCGGAGTGATCGCAAGCTTTGCTTATATACGAGGGGTTCTCGCGGGCATGGGATATGCCGGCCGCGCTTGAACATCGCGAGGGTTGAGTTATGCTGATTCACGAAGATCGTCTCTTTCCCCCTGATCCCGTCGCGCGCGCAATCGCCAAGGCGTTGTATGCGCAGGTTAAAGCGTTGCCCATTGTCAGCCCGCACGGCCACACGCAGGCGGCGTGGTTTGCCCGCAATGAGCCATTTCCAGACCCCGCGACGCTGCTGGTGCAGCCCGATCACTATGTCTTCCGGATGCTCTACAGCCAGGGCATTTCCCTTGAGGACCTTGAGATTGGGCAGCCCGAACTGAAGAACGCGCGCAAGGTCTGGCATATCTTCGCCAGCCACTATCATCTCTTCCGCGGAACGCCGACGCGCATGTGGCTGGACTTTGTCTTTCATGAGCTATTTGAACTCGAGGAGCGTCTGTCGGCAAGCACAGCGGATAAGTACTTCGACACGATATCGGAGCGGCTGAAGTCGCCGGAGTTTCTTCCGCGCGCGCTGTACGAGCGTTTCAACCTGGAGGTGCTCGCGACAACCGATTCTCCGCTGGATTCGCTGGCCGATCACAAAGCCATCAAGGATTCAAATTGGAAAGCGCGGATACTTCCAACCTTCCGGCCTGACGCGGTGGTCGATCCGGAGTTTGCGGGATTCAGAGAGAATGTATCGGAACTGGGCGAGCAGACCGGAGAAGACACATGGAACTGGCCCGGCTATCTGGCTGCGCTGCGCGCCGCGCGCGCCCGCTTCATCCAGCACGGCTGCACCGCGACCGATCATGGGCATCCTACGGCGCGAACCGCCGACCTTGGCGCGCAGAAAGCCGCGGAACTGTTTCGCCGCGTGATGGACGGCAGCGCCAATGTGGAGCAGCAGGAGGTTTTCCGGGCGCAGATGCTGACTGAGATGGCCGGGATGAGCCTGGAAGACGGCCTCGTGATGCAGATCCATGCGGGCAGCGCGCGCAACCACAATCGCGGGCTCTTTGAAAGCTATGGCCGCGACGTGGGCGCGGATATTCCCCGGCCAACGAATTACGTGGATGCGCTTCGTCCCTTGCTTGACCGATTTGGAAATGAACGCGGCTTGACCATTATTCTCTTCACTCTGGACGAATCGACTTATAGCCGCGAGTTAGCTCCGTTGGCCGGACACTACCCATGTTTGCGGCTCGGGCCCCCGTGGTGGTTTCATGACAGCCCCGAGGGCATGATGCGTTTTCGCGAGTTGGCAACAGAGACGGCAGGCTTCTATAACACGGTGGGTTTCAACGACGATACGCGGGCCTTCCTCTCGATCCCTGCGCGGCACGATGTGGCGCGGCGCATTGACTGCGCCTTTCTTGCCAAGCTGGTCAGCGAACATTGCCTGGGCGAAGACGAGGCCTTCGAAGTGGCATACGATCTGACTTACAGGCTGGCAAAGGAAGCCTACCGGCTTTAAGGAGACGAGCATGGCTGAAACGGCGGCGCCCAGCGCCCAGATTGAAGAGGAATCCTCGACCGGCGCGCGGCTCGGACGTGTGCGCTGGACAATCTGCGCCATGCTCTTTGCCGCTAGCTCGATCAACTACATGGACCGCCAGGTCATCGCAATCCTGAAGCCTACACTTGAACATAGCATTGGCATGACGGAACTAGGCTACAGCCACATCGTAGTTGCCTTTCAATTCGCCTACACTCTTGGCCTTCTGGTTGCCGGATGGTTTATCGATAAGGTCGGCACACGCATTGGCTATATGGTCATCATGGCTGTCTGGAGCCTCTCGGCGATGGGCCATGCGCTGGCTAACACCGTATTGGAGTTCGGCATTGCGCGGTTCTGTCTCGGGCTTGGCGAATCGGGCAACTTTCCCGCGGCGATCAAGACCGTGGCCGAGTGGTTTCCGCAGCGCGAGCGTTCGCTGGCCACCGGCATCTTCAACTCCGGAACCAATGTTGGAGCGATTCTGGCTCCGATCCTCGTGCCCTGGGTGACATTGCACTACGGATGGCATGCGGCCTTTCTGGTCACGGGGTTTTTCAGCGCAACCTGGATTCTGTTATGGTTCAGCAAGTATCGCAAGCCCAGCGACCATCCCTCGCTCAAAGAGGCTGAGTTGCGCCACATCAATCGGGAATCGGCAGTGCAGGCGGAGCCCGCCATTCGCTGGAGCCGATTGCTGGCCTACCGCCAGACCTGGGGATTCTCGATTGCCAAGTTTCTCACCGATCCAATATGGTGGTTCTATCTCTTCTGGATGCCGGATTTCTTCAGCAAGAGATTTCATCTGGACCTTTCACATTTGGGGCTGCCGCTGATCGTCGTTTATAACGCCTCGGCGATTGGCAGTATCGGCGGCGGCTGGCTGCCGGCGCCCTTCCGCCGCCTGGGCGCTTCGCCGGGTTACGCCCGGCTGGGGGCCATGCTCTTGTGCGCCTGCGCTGTCGTTCCCGTCTGCCTGATCAACTACCTGCACTCGGAGTGGGCCGCCATCGCGCTGCTCAGCCTGGCGGCCGGCGCTCACCAGGGATGGTCGGCCAATCTCTTTACTACGTCGTCGGATATGTTCCCTCGAAGCGCCGTGGGATCGGTGGCGGGCATCGGCGGCATGGCCGGGTCAGCCGGCGGTTTTCTGCTCGCCACTTACGCCGGCTATATTTTGCAAATCACAGGCAGTTATGCCACCCTCTTTGTCATCGCCGCCAGCGCTTATCTGACCGCTCTGCTGCTGCTTTACCTGCTTGCCCCCGGATTGAAGAGAGCGGAGTTCGCCCTATGAGTCTCTTTTGCGCAACGGGAAGCGCCGATACCGACCTCACTCCTGAGCAATTGAAAGCTCTGCTGGCGGAGGGCCTTGCCAAACTCGGCCCTCGCAACAAAGTGCTTGCGGTTCCGCCCGATCAGAGCCGCGCGCACTCTCATGCCGGCGAACTGACCAGTTATGCGTGGGAGTACTTCGGCGACCGGCTCAAAGCGGTTCTTCCCGCCCTCGGCACGCACACCGCGATGCGGCCGGACCAAATTGCCCGCATGTTCCCCCATGTGCCGCTCGATCGCTTTCGTGTTCATCGCTGGCGTACCGATATTGAGACGCTCGGCGAGGTGCCCTCAGAGTTTATTCACGAACAGTCGGAAGGCAAGCTGAGTTATGCGTGGCCGGCGCAAGTCAACCGGCTCATCGCGCGCGGCGGCTTTGACCTGATCCTTTCGATCGGCCAAGTCGTTCCGCATGAAGTGATCGGCATGGCCAATTACAACAAGAACATTCTGGTCGGCACTGGAGGCCGCGAAGGCATCAATCGCAGCCATTACCTGGGCGCGGTCTACGGGATGGAGCGCATCATGGGCCGCGCGCAGAACCCGGTGCGCAACGTGCTCAACTACGCATCCGACCATTTTCTGCGGCATCTGCCCATCGTCTATGTGCTCACGGTCGTCGCAAGCCGCGCCGACGGAGGGCTCGCGGTGCGCGGCCTGTTCATCGGCGACGACGTTGAGTGCTTCAATCTCGCAGCCGAGTTAAGCCTGAAAGTTAACTTCGAAATGCTCGACGAGCCGATCCAGAAGGCCGTCGTGTATCTCGATCCGAGCGAGTTTCATAGCACGTGGCTGGGTAACAAAGCGATCTATCGCACGCGCATGGCGCTCGCAGACGATGCGGAACTGATCATCCTGGCGCCGGGCGTGAAGGAATTCGGCGAAGACAAGCAGATCGACGCATTGATCCGCAAATACGGCTACCACGGAACGCCTGCGACGCTCGCAGCGGTCGATGCTAACCCGGATCTTGGCAACGAACTCAGCGCAGCGGCGCACCTGATTCATGGCTCGTCGGAAGGACGATTCAGGATTACCTGGTGCCCCGGCCAACTGAGTAAGGAAGAGGTAGAGGGCGTTGGCTTCAATTACGGCGATCCGCAAGCGATGCTGGCGCGGTTCAATTCAGAGAAACTCAGCAACGGTTACAATCGAGTCGAAGGCGAGGAGGTCTTCTTCATCGCCAATCCAGGACTCGGCCTGTGGGCGCACCGCGGCAGACTGTGAGTTTACCAAGTGCAGATATTCGTCGAAGAACTAAGGAGTGAGTGAAAGATGAGTCATGGGTTGCAGATTCGCAAAGATGGCGAGTTAGACTTCCTTTCGTTGGGAGCCTTGGTGCATCGGCTCGATCCGGGGATCATTCCTTTTCGCAAGGCCACTAAGTGCCAGATTCATGTGAGCGGCGGTGAGTTCAATGTGGCCGCCAATCTTTCGGATTGTTTTGGGCTGAAGACGGCAATCGCCAGCGCCATGGCCGACTATCCTATCGGCGATTTGATTGCCGAGCGCGTGCGCGCCATGGGCGTCAAACCGTTCTACAAGCACTTCCAGCACGACGGCGTCACCGGCCCCAACATGGCTACCGTTTACAGCGACCGCGGTTACGGCCAGCGCGCCCCGGTGGTCTTTTACAACCGCGCAAACGAGGCGGCGGCGCAACTGAAGCCGGGGGATTTCGACTGGAGGGCTATCTTTGCCTCGGGCGTCCGCTGGGCGCATAGCGGCGGCATCTTTGCGGCGCTTTCGCCCACAACGGCGGCGCTGGCCGCGGAGATGATGAAAGAAGCCAAGGCCGCCGGCGCAGTGACCTCCTTCGACCTGAACTTTCGCGAGAAGCTATGGAATATCTCCGGCGGCAGCGACCGCGCCGTCGAAACCATCGGCAGGATTGTCGAGAACGTGGATGTGCTGGTGGGCAACGAAGAGGACCTTCAGAAGGGGCTGGGCATTCCGGGGCCAGAGGTTTCGGCTAAGTCGAAGCTCGATCCCGGCGTCTTCTTCGCAATGATCGATCATGTGACGAAGAAGCATCCGCATGTGAAGGCCGTGGTCACCACGCTGCGCGAGGTCCACTCCACCAATCGCCATGGCTGGAGCGCGGTTGCCTGGATCGATGGCAAGACCTTCACTGCGCCAACGGCGGAGTTGGATGTGATCGATCGCGTGGGCGGCGGAGACGGCTTTGCGTCGGGCTTCATCTATGGCCTATTGGCCGACGAAACGCCCGAAGAGGCGGTCAAGCTGGGATGGGCGCACGGCGCGCTGCTGACCACCTTCCCCGGCGATACGACCATGGCAACTCTCGAACAAGTGCGAGCCTTTGCCAGGGGCGGATCGGCGCGCATCCAGAGGTAACTTAACAATAGGTCCGAGTCTGATTTCGACTTATAACAAGAAATGGAGAGACTTATCATGACTCAGATTCTAAGTCTTGAAGGCAAGATTGCGGTTGTAACTGGAGGAACCTCTGGCATCGGGCGCGCTTTGAGCCTGGGTCTCGCCGATGCCGGCGCCGATGTGATCGCGACAGCGCGCCGCCAGCAACAGGTGGACGAAACCGCCGCCGAGATCGAGGAGCGTGGGCGCAAAACCCTTCGCCAGGCCTCCGACGTATGTGATCGCGCGTCTCTGGAGACGCTGCTTGCAGCTACGCTCGACCGCTTCGGCAAGGTCGATATTCTGGTCAACTGCGCGGGAAAGATCAAGCGTACGCCCACGCTGACCGTGCCGGAAGAGGAGTGGGCCGATATCCTCGACACCAACCTGACCGGAACGCTGCGCGCCTGCCAGATATTCGGAAAGCCCATGCTGGAGCGCGGCTGCGGGCGCATCGTCAACATCGCGTCATTGACTAGCTTTGTCGCGCTCACTGAAGTGGCTGCTTACGCGGCCAGCAAAGCGGCCGTGGTCTCTCTCACGCGTTCGCTCGCCGTGGAGTGGTCGAAGAGGGGCGTTACCGTAAACGCCATCGCTCCCGGCGTCTTCCGCACTGACCTCAATGCTGGTCTGCTCGACGGAACGCCGCGCGGCCAGGAACTGCTGCTGCGCACGCCGATGGGCCGCTTCGGCAAGACCGAGGAGCTGGTCGGCGCGGCTGTCTATCTTGCTTCCGATAGCGCATCGTTCGTGACCGGACAGACTCTGGTCGTAGACGGCGGCTTCCTCGCCAGCGGCGTCAACCAGTAACTGCAACGGCTACTGGTCGGTGTTTTCCGTGGGCAGCGATTTCGTTTCGCCGCAGCGCCGAACTGGCTCTATTGGGCCGCCGGCGGAGCCCCAGGCTTGACGGGCGGAGTCAGAACAAACCCCTTTCGCACCAGAGCGAACCCTTGCTGCGGCAACTCAGCCTGAAGAAGCTGGTTTTCGGGGCCAGAGAAGAGGTCTGTCATCGCCCCGCCGATGGTGGCGACGAGGTGATGAACGACGACCGGCTTTCCGTCCAGAGCGCCCTGCTCGTCGGCCAAGGTAGCCAGTTGGATCGGCTCGATCGTTCCGGCCTTTTTAGGAATGACCGCCCAAAGGTTGCGGTTGTTGCCTGCTACGGCCAGGGCCAGCAGGGTTTCCAGCGCGCCTGGGTCGAAGTCGGGCAGAAAGACCGCGGCCGGGTGCGGCGCCAGACGCGTCGTGGTGGCGCGGCCGTTGGCCGAGATGTTGAGCAGAATCTGCGCCGAGTCGGGCGCGGCGGTCACGTTGACCACCGAGCCGTTCACGATGGCGCTCAACTGCACATGCCGCAGGTGGTTGGCCAGCGAGAGCCGCTCGGTCTTGGAGAGTGCGTAGTCGAGCCCCTGCATGGCGATGCGCACCAGCGCGGTGGAGTCGTAACCGTTGGGGGTTGCAGCAAATTTGAAGCTGGCCGTCCCGACCGGCTTGCCGTGCTGCGCGACGATGAAGTCGCCAGACTGGCCGTGGACCGCTGGGGCTGAGGCGATCAAAGCGGCGAAAAGCGCCGCCAACTGGAGGAATGCGAATTTGCGCACAGGTCTCACCATGGTTCCAATAAGTTAGACCCAGCATAGAGAAGAATGTTGCGGAAGAACAGGGAATAGTGCGTGCCGTTGGGCCGATGACCGTTGCGCCGAGGATGCCGGCCATTCGCAACCGCACCTGCACCTTCAGGAGATGCCGAAAAATCAAGCGCCTTCCAACTGCCCCATCAGCTCTTCCCACTCGGCAGTGAAGGCGGCTAGCTGCTGGCGCAAATCCTCGGCCAGCGTACTCAACCGCTGCGTCTCGGCAGCGGAGACGTAGACGCCCAACTGCTCCTCGGTGTGGGCAATCGAAGCCTCGATGCGCGGGACTTCTTCTTCGAGAAACGCGCAGCGCTCTTCCATCTGTTTTTGCTTGATGGGATTCAGGCGTCGCGGACGATCCTTGGCGGCTGCGTTCCCGTTATTTACTCCGCTCGATGAAGGCGCATCGGACTCCGGTTGAAATGCAGGTCCTTCGACTCGCTCCGCTCGCTCAGGATGACAAGCTGTTTGGGAAAGGAAGCCGGCGGCCTGCGCCGTTTTCCAGCGCAGATAGTCTTCGTAGTTGCCCTCGTGGCTGGTGACGGTTCCGTTTTCCACTTCGAGCACGCGCGTTGCCAGGCGATCGATAAAGTAGCGATCGTGCGACACAAACACGACAGTGCCGCTGAAGGCCGCCAGAGCCTCGAGCAATACGTCCTTGGCGCGCATGTCCAGGTGGTTTGTCGGTTCGTCGAGCAGCAGAAAATTCGACGGCGAAACCAGAATCCGCGCCAGCGCATAGCGGTTGCGCTCGCCGCCCGAGAGCACGCCGAGCGGCTTGAAGACATCGTCGCCGCTGAAGAGGAAACAGCCCAGCAGCGACCGCAGCGCCTGTTCCGGCACCTTCAGCGCGGCGCGGCTGATGTCCTCCAGCATCCGCGCATCGCCGTCCAGCACCTTGTACTGGTCCTGCGCGAAGTACTCGCTGACCACATTGTGGCCCACCTTGACCTGGCCGGCGGTCGGCGCTTCGGCTCCGGTGAGCAGCCTGATCAGCGTGGACTTGCCCGCGCCGTTGACGCCCACCAGCGCCACGCGATCCCCGCGCTCAATGCCGAACTTAACGCCATCGAGAACCTGCTTTGCGCCATAACTCTTCGAGAGCGCCTCCGCTTCCACCACCATGCGCCCTGAAGGCGGCGGCTGCGGAAACCTGAAATGAATCGTCGATTCCTCTTCGGGAATCTCGATGCGCTCGATCTTTTCCAATTCCTTGATGCGCGATTGCACCTGCTTGGCCTTGGTGGCCTGCGCGCGGAAGCGGTTGATAAAGGCCTCAAGATGCTCAATCTGGATGCGCTGGTTGCGGTAAGCCGATTGAAGCTGCGTCCGCCGCTCGTCTTTTTGGCTCAGGTATTTTGTGTAGTTTCCCTGGTAGATATTCAGCCGCTTATTCCATATCTCCACGGTTCTATCGATCGTCACATCTAGAAAATAGCGGTCGTGCGAGATAAGAATGTAGCCGAAGGGATAAGCCTTGAGATAGTCTTCGAGCCAGTTGCGCGTCTCCAGGTCTAAGTGGTTCGTAGGCTCGTCGAGCAGCAGCAGGTTCGGCTTGGCCAGCAGGAGTTTTGCCAGCGCAATTCGCATCTGCCAGCCGCCCGAGAACTCGTCGGTCTGCCGCGTCCAGTCTTCCTTGCCGAAGCCGAGGCCGGTGAGCACGCCGCCCACCTGCGCGTCCAGCGCGTAGCCGTCCAGCGCGTGAAAGCGCTCCTGGAGCATCGAGTAGCGCTCGGCAGCGGACTCGTACTCCGGGCCGGCGTGATCGAGCACCGCCAACTGCCCGGCAAGCCGTTCCACCTCGCGCTCCATCTCGCGCAGCTCGTCGAAGACCGTCAGGCACTCTTCGAAGACGCTGCGCCCGGCAAGCGCCAGCCCCTCCTGCGGCAGGTAGCCGATGCTCATGCCGCGCGTCTGCTGCACCTGGCCGTAGTCCAGCGTTTCGAGGCCCGCCAGCACCTTCATGATCGTCGATTTGCCCGTGCCGTTCGCGCCCACGAGCGCTGTCTTCTCTCGCGCCCGGATCAGCCAGTTGGCCTCCAGAAACAAGACTCGCGGACCAAACCGCTTGCCGGCATTTTGCAGGGAGAGCATCTGCTCTATTTTCGCAGACCACCTGCGGTGGGGCCAGTGGCTCGCTCTTCGCTCGCAGGAGCCTTTCGAAGCTGACGCTGTAAATAGCGGTGAGGCCGATTTGCTCGGCCCTACGGCCGAATCTCGACAGGTGTGCCTACCGGAACAAGCTTGAAAATCTCGTCGATCTCCTCGTCGGTGACAGCGATGCAGCCCAGCGTCCAGTCGTAGAGCCGGTGCGCCGCGCCGATCCAGCCCTGGCCTTGAGGCAGGCCGTGAATCAGGATCGAGCCTCCGGGCGAGACGCCCAGCTTGGCCGCCCGCTTGCGGTCCTCGGCGTTGGGATAGGAGATGTGAAGAGATTTGTGATAGTGGCTGACGGCTGCCTTAGAGTCGATGATGTAATGGCCCTCCGGTGTGCGCGCATCGCCCTGTCTTTCCTTTGGTGCTAGGCCGCCTCGCCCGAGAGACACCTTGTAGGTGCGAATCATCTTGCCCCCGGCGAGCAACTCCATCACATGATCTTTCTTGAGAATCAGAATCGAGTCGGCCTTTTGCGGCAGCGTCGGTTGCTGAGCGAACAGCGCGGGTGTGGCGCAAAGAACGAGCAAGACCGCCGCGGGGAGACAGACGAGCGACAGCCAGGCAGCTTTGATCCTGCGCGATTTCATCGATGCATCCCCGCTTGCGCGAACTTCATACATTCCGATGCACCACCGCGAATCTTCCGCTACATGAAGAAGTGGTCCGCCTTGAGGGTAGCAACAATCTCGGCTGCGGGATCGAGTGCCAGCGAAGTTCCCACACCGCCTTTGGCCGGGGGCCTGAGCTCAACCTTCAGCGTCATGCGCTTGTTGGCCAGGAACTCCGCGCTCACGATATTCGAGGACTTTTGCACCCCGCCGCTACGCACTGTCACACGGAACTCCTGCACGCCCGGCGGAACGAGCAGGCCCTCATACTCCGCCTTGTTGCCCGTGGAGCCTTTGAAATAGGTCTTGCGATTCATCTCGATGGTGAAGGCCATGCCGGATGGAAAGTGATCCAATTCCAGCTTCAAACGTGTGTTCTGTTTGGGAGCAAGAGTTTTTGGGTTGAAGGCTACGGAGGGGGATTCGGCGCTGGGCTCAGGCACTGCCGGAGTCGTCGCGGCTAGCGTCGCCGCAGTAGGCTTCGCCGCAACAGGCCCCGCCGCCGTAGGTTTCTCCGCTGCTGATGGAGCTGGCTCCAGCGCGGCAGCTGGGGCCGGAGTTTCCGCCGCTGGCTGCGACGAAGCAGTGGCCGCCGGCGCTGGCGCGGCAGGCTGGCTGCGGTGCGGCAGCAGATACCCGCCGCCCACGGCGACGACCGCGAAAAGAGCGGCCGCCGCGAGCAGCAGCGCGCCTCGCTTCTTTGCCGGCGCCTCCGCCTGAGGCGGCTTTTCCAAGGCGGTGTCCATCGTTGCTGGGTTGGGCTTCGGCCGCAAACTGGGGCCGGTATCGAGAGTCTCCTCTGATGCCCTTCCCGTCCCTTTAGCCAGCGGAGCGGTCGCCTGCAAGCCCGAAGACTGTGGGCTGACGCGAAGCAGCGCGAGGGCCTGAGCCAGTTCCTCGCCGGTTTGATAACGGTTGGCGGGGTTCTTCTCCAGGCATTTCAGAATCACCCCCTCCAACGCAGCGGGGATTGCGGGATTCAGCTTCGCGGGCGGAACCGGCTCGGTATTGACAATCTTGTAGGAGACCGTGGTCATGGTTTCGCCGGGGAAGGGCTGCTCTCCGGTCGCCATCCAATACAAGATAACCCCCAGCGAGAACAGATCGGTGCGGCCGTCGATGGTCGCCCCGGTAAACTGCTCCGGAGGCATGAACGCTGGCGTCCCCAGCATCTGGCCGGTCGAGGTAATCTCCCCGGCGGTGAGCTTGGCTACGCCAAAATCGGTGATCCTCGGCCGCTCGAAGCCATAAGACTCGGCCGAAGTCAGCAATATATTCGCCGGCTTGATGTCGCGGTGAATCACGCCATTGCGGTGAGCGTAGCCGAGCGCCTCGGCGATTTGCTGGCCGATCTCGCAGACCCGATCGAGCGACAGCCGCTCTCCCTTCTTCATGGCATGGTCGAGGGTTTGCCCGTTGACGAATTCCATTACCAGAAAAGGCAACCCTTCGTGTTCGCCCACGTCGAAGACGGGCACAATGCCGGGATGCGCCAGCGCCCCAGCGGCGCGCGCCTCGCGGAAGAATCGCTGGCGGTACTCAGCGCCTTGCTCGCTGGCCAGCGCTGCCGACAGTATGGTCTTCAGGGCGACGATGCGGTCCATCGAGGGGTCGCGGGCGCGGAGAACGCTGCCCATGGCGCCGTGGCCCAACTCATCGACGATCTCGTACCTTCCAATGGTCTTCGGTGTATTCATAGTCCAATGCGTAACACTCTAGCACAGCCGCGCCCGGCCTAGCTGCTCATTCTGCTGGGTAAGCGGCCTGCGCCGATGCCCGGTTTTTTGCCGTCTTGCAACAATTCATCTCCCTTTCATCTGGCTCCTATATCAATAGGTTTGTCCGGATTTTGCTTCCCCAGCGCGCCTGGACTCGTAATCCATCCCACTCTTTGGAGTCTTTCCATGGCCGATCTGGCAACAACGCTGGAACCGGTGTCTCAGGGCACATCGCTTCTCGACCGCAAGATGAAGAAATCCTCCGCGTGGATCAGCGGCGCGGTGGTCATCGTAGCCCTCGTGGGCGGCCTCGGATTCATTGGCTTCCACATCGCCCAGGATCTGGGCAATATCGCCATCACCAGCATCTGGCCTTACGCGCTGCTGGGCCTGGCGCTGCTGATCGCTCTCGGATTCGAGTTCGTCAACGGCTTCCACGACACCGCCAACGCCGTCGCCACGGTCATCTACACCCACTCCCTCGACCCCAACATTGCCGTGGTCTGGTCGGGGCTATGCAACCTGGCGGGCGTTCTCGTCTCCTCCGGTGCCGTAGCCTTCGCGGTTATCACGCTGCTGCCTGTCGAGTTGATTCTCCAGGTCAGCGCCGGCGCCGGCTTCGCCATGGTCTTCGCGCTGCTCATCGCCGCCATCCTGTGGAACCTGAGTACCTGGTGGTTCGGTCTGCCCGCCTCCAGCTCCCACACCATGGTCGGCTCCATCATGGGCGTCGGTCTGGCCAACCAGTTCATGAACGGCCACTCCGGCACCTCCGGCGTGGATTGGGAACAAGCCACCAAGGTCTTCAGAGTGCTGCTGATCTCGCCCCTGATCGGTTTCGGCTGCGCCGCGCTTCTCATGCTGCTTTCCAAGTCGCTCTTCGATAAGAACTGGCCTGTTACGTACCTTGAGAACTATAGAAAGCCGAAGTCGCCGGTCCTTTCCTTCTTGTTCTGGAGCGTAGGCGGAACCCTTGTATTTATCCTGGCCTCCTTGATCTTGTGGTTGATTGCCGGATTTGTCAGCGCGCCGCTGGCAAATGCCATCTACACGCCGATCGATTTCATGCAGACCTGGCATTTCCCCCTGGGAGCGATCGTCGTCATGCCGGCGTTTGGCTTCGCCGGCAGATTCCTCGTGGCCTTGTGGGCCAGATTTGTCATCGGGCTTAAGCTCCCAGGTTACCCGGAGCTCTTTCAAGCGCCCAAGGGGAGCACCCCTCCGCCGTGGCCCATTCGCACCTTGCTGGTGCTTACATGCTCCGGCGTCAGCTTCTCCCACGGCTCGAACGACGGCCAGAAGGGCATGGGCCTGATCATGCTCATCCTCATCGGCACGGTGCCCACAGCTTACGCGCTCAACCACGCCGTCTCCGCCGGCGGCGTGCAGGACTTCATCGCCGCCTCGGAGCAAGCCGGGCACATTCTCGACCAGCATGTGGACAAGAGCGGCATCCTGGGCGCCGATGCGCGCTCCGAGGTCACGGACTACATTCGCACCAAGCAGCTACAGCCGGACACCGTTCTCGCGCTGCGCGAACTGGTTGAGGATTTGAACCACGAAGTGGCCCTCTACAAGGAGTTCAAGGCCGTTCCGGCCAAAGACCAGACCAACGTCCGCAACGACATGTACGTAGCCAGCGAAGCCATTCGCCTGATGCAGAAGAACCATAATCCAGCTTTCACCGCCGCGGAGAACGCTGCCCTCACCAACTACAAGAGCAAGGTGGACAAGGCCACCAAGTTCATTCCGCCGTGGGTCAAGGTAGCCGTGGCCCTGGCGCTGGGACTGGGCACCATGGTCGGCTGGAAGCGCATCGTGGTCACCGTCGGCGAAAAGATCGGCAAGGAGCACCTGACCTATGCTCAAGGCGCCTGCGCCGAGCTGGTTGCCATGGCCACCATCTCCGCCGCCGACAACTTCGGCCTGCCGGTTTCGACCACGCACGTGCTCAGCTCGGGCGTCGCCGGCACCATGGCCGCCAACAACAGCGGCCTGCAGTTCGCCACCATCCGCAATATCGCCATGGCCTGGGTCTTCACCCTGCCGGCCGCGGCGCTGCTCTCGGGATCGCTCTTCTGGGCCTTCCGCCAAGTGACCCACTAATATCCCTTCCCCGGCTTTTCTGGGCGTCCGGCTTTGCCGGACGCCCTTTTTATACTCCCTCGCACAAACGACAGAGCCCGGGCGCCTCGTCCTTTCCGCTCCTGAGCCAGTCGAACGATGGCGTTTTTCATCGCGGAAAGGGCGGGAATCCACGCCCCCGGCGAAGGAAATCGCGCAGGGCGCCTCCGCTTCCGGTACCATATTGGAGGTACCTATTGCAGAATGAGCCTCAAAGCCAAACTGGAAGCTGTCATCTACGCCGCGGAGGAGCCGGTCACCCTGGCCCAGCTCGCCGCCCTCTTTGCCGCCGACGCCCTTGAATGGAAGGCGCAGCAGCAGGCTGCGTATGGCGAACGCGCCGATACCCAACCGTTTTTGGTCGAACAGTTTGCCTACTCAGACGCAGACCCAGATGCGGACCCGGCTGAGGACCGAGCCGCGTCCCCGCCTGCCGTCCCCGGCTCCCCCGCGGAAACTGTCTCAAATTCGGACACTTCAATGCATCCCGAATCGGAACCGGATCAGGCGACTCCTGTTCAGGGCCAGGCGGAAGCTGTCTCTGCCGCTTCCGCCGAGGCCGGCCTCGAAGCCCGCCGCCAGGCCCGCCTGCGCGATCGCGAGGCGCGCGCCGTTATTCGCCTGATTCTCGACGAACTCATCGACGAATGTATCTCCGATGACCGCGGCGTCGAGATACGCGAGATCGCCGGCGGCTTCCGCGTGGCCACCAAGCCCCAGTGCCACGACGCCGTCCGGCTGTTTGTAAGGAGCCTCAAGCCGGCGCTCAGGCTCTCGCTGCCGGCCCTGGAAACCCTGGCCGTCATCGCCTACAAGCAGCCCGTCACCGCCCCCGAAGTCAACGAGATTCGTGGCGTGGATTCCTCCGCCGTCTTCGGTTCGCTGCTGGCCCGCAAACTGATCGCCACCGCCGGCCGCAAGCCGGTCATCGGCCGGCCCATCCTCTACAAAACCACCCGCGAGTTCCTGCTCCGCTTTGGCCTTAAAGACGTCACCGAGCTGCCCTCGATGGAGGAGTTCGAGAAGATGGCCGCGATGGAACTCGACGAGCCGGAACCCGCAACCGGAGACGACCCCAATCTCGGATCGAACCCTGCCCTCGGCCCTGAATTCGATGAAGCCGCCAGCGAGGAGCTGGAAGACTCGCCGGCCGAAGGCCTCGAACCCGCAACGGAATCAGAGACCGCCGAGACGGCGGTCAGCATCGAACCCTAATCACCCACAGAGGCCGCTCCTGCCGCGCCTCCCCCTACCGAGCAGGCAGAAACCGAGAATCCCCCATGGCGAAGAAGAAAACCAAGCTCCAGCCCGAATCGACCACCCCAGAATCGACCGAACCCAATGCAGAGGCCGCGTCCGAATCTGAAATCACGAAGCCTGTGATTGAAGACCCAATCGGAGACGTGACCGACGGCAAGGCAGAGGCTTCGATCAAAGCGGAGCCCGACTCTGAGTCAGAAATCAAAGCCGAAGACGCTCCCGTGCCTGAGTCGGAAGACAGCTCGGAGCCACAGGACGACTCTGAGCCAGAGATCGCTCCCAAGCCTCGCCCACCGGCCAAGCTGGAGCGGCTCCAGAAGATCCTCGCGGCCGCCGGCGTGGCCAGCCGCCGCAGCGCCGAGGGGATGATCGAGCAGGGCCGCGTGCAGGTCAACGGCAAGGTCGTCACCGTGCTGGGAACCAAGGCCGACGCCGGCCGCGACCACATCCGCGTAGACGGCAAACTGCTGCAAGGCCCCGAACGGCTGCGCTACTTCGTCCTCAACAAGCCCCGCGGCTTCGTCACTACGGTCAAGGACCCCGAGGGCCGGCCCACGGTGATGCAGTTCTTTGACAGGATGAAGGAGCGCCTCTATCCCGTTGGCCGCCTCGATTACATGAGCGAGGGGCTGCTGGTGGTCACGAACGACGGCGAACTGGCCAACCGCCTCACCAAAGCCTCATCGGGCGTGGAAAAGACCTATCTGGTCAAAGTCGCCGGCCAGCCGACGGAAGCTGAGCTCGACATTCTGCGCGGTGGCGTGGCCATCGAACGCGGCAAGCCCGGCTCGCCCCAGGTTCGCACCTCGCCGGCCCGCATCCGCCAGGTACGCCAGGGCGACAACCCCTGGTACGAAGTGGTTCTCATCGAGGGTCGCAACCGCGAATTGCGCAAAATGTTCGAGGAAGTCGGCCACTTCGTCGAAAAAATCCGCCGCGTCGGCTACGGCCCGCTGGTGCTCGATCAGGAGCCGGGCAACCTGCGCGAACTCGAACCGGAGGAACTGGAACGGCTGCGCATGGCCGCCGAAGGCAAGCTGCGTACCCCGAAATCCAAAGACCTGCGCCGCCGCAATCTGCTCGATGCCGGTGTGTTGCCGACGGTTCTCCCCAAGCCCAGCAGCCGACCGCGCCAGTCGATTCCGTCAGCCCCGCTCCCCGCCGCTGGCCGCCCTGCAGCCTTCAGCCCAAAGAGATTCGGCCCAGCCCGTCCCACCAGGCCCGCCGACTCCTTCGCGCGAGGCGATGCCAACAAGTTCTTTCGCCCAGCCCAACCCAGCTCCGAGGGATTCCGTCCCGCCGCTGGCCGCACCTCCGCCCCCAATCCCGTTCGCAGCTTCTCCCGCTCTGAAGACGAACGTCCCCCGCGCCCTGGCATGGGCCGTCCCGCCAACTTCGGCTCCGCCCGGCCCGCCGGACGCAGCTTTGACAGGCCCGCCTATGATCGTCCAGCCCATGATCGGCAAGGCTATGACCGCCCCAACGCTGGCGCTCCGAGGGCTGGCTCCGCAGAAACGGGCCGAGCCGGCGCGGGCCGTCCCTTCACCGCCAAGCCCACAGGCAAGAAGCCGGAGCGCCAGCAGTGGCCGGCCTACAAGCGTCCTCCCGCGCCGCGTGGTGAAGCGCCTGTCCGCGAAGCGCGAGTCTTCGACGAAGATATTAGCCCGGTGAGACTGCCCAATCTTCATATTGAAGAGATTCAGGGCTCCGATCGTCCCAGCCCGTCGCGCCCATTCCAGGCTAGGCTGAGCGGTCCCCGCTCCAGTTCACCGCGTCCCGCAACCAGCCGTCCCGGTCCGTCTCGCCCCTACTCACCAAAGCCGGGCGCAGACCGTCACCGGCCCAGCCGTCCCAGTTTCGAGAGGCCGGCTTCTCCTGTCCGCCCCAGCGCAGCCAAGCCCTTCCGCAGCGAAGGCGGACTGGCGCGCCCCTTCACCACCAGCAGCGGCAAGCCCCGCGCCGGCGGCGCGCGGCCCAGCAGCAAGCCTGGCAAGACGGCCAGGCCCCACGCGAACAAGCCCAATTCGGGCCGGACCTACGGTGCGCCTTCGGGCGGATCGGCTGCGCGCGGCGATGCTTCCGGCACCCGCCCCGGCTGGAAACCGAAGCCCAGCTTCAGCCCCGGCAGGCCCTCGGGAAGCTCGCGCTCCAAGCCCAAGCCCGGCAGCTCCGCCAAGCCCAGCCACAGAGTCAAACCAGGCGGCAAGCGCTCCGGAGGTAAACCTGGCGGGAAGAAACGCGGTTAGCAGATTGCCCGTGATCGTTGAACACGAAACAAGGAGCCCGCATGGCAAACAGCTTTGGCACAGATATTCTCATTCAGTCGCCTGACCCAAGGCGCGCCGCTGCGTTCTATGTCGACCATCTCGGCTTCGAGATCACCGGCGAAGAACCCCAGATGATCAGCCTGCATGGCCGCCACATCAATCTGTTCATTGAGCGAGGCCCAGCCCTGGGTCCGGTCCTGGAAGTCACAGTGGACAGCGTCGAATCCGCACGCCTTCGGCTCGTGAAAAACGGCTGCGAAGTCGTCAAAGATGAGCCGGAATATCCGCGATGCTACGTCAAAGACCCGTTTGGGCTGATTTATAACCTGACGAGCCAGGGAAGCAATCCGTTGCTTCCGTAGAATCCTCAAGCGGTACGCGTCCTGGGCCAGGCCGCATTGCCACCGGCGTCGCCCGCGGCCTCGGCACCCAACAACTCCAGTTCCGTTGCGTCCACTTCCACGGCCACGCTCTGCTGGATGAGGTCGATGGTCAGCACGACGCGCAGACCGCTTTTCCGCCGCACCACAATGCCTTCCATACCGGCCAGCGCGCCGGATCGAATCCTGGCTCGCTGACCCGCGATCAGCAAGGGGTGCGGTTCAGCCCGGCGAAGCGAAAGCCCGGATCGCAGCGCGTCGATCTCCGCGCCCGCCAGCGGAGCCGGTTCGCCCCCGGTGCCGCCCACAACCGTCAAAACCCCCGGCACTTCCAACACCCGCACACGCTCCGTCCGGTCGATCCGGACAAAGAGATAGCCGGGAAAGAGTGGCAGATCCAGCGTCACAATCGAGCCGTCGGCCCACTTGCGCCGTACGTGGTAAAGGGGCAGGTAGTGCTCGATTGTACGTACACTCAGGTACTGCGCCACGCGCTTCTCGTGGCGCGGCGATGTATATACGGCGAACCACGTGGGCGCTAACCGCCCCTCCGGCGGGCAGACTGCTCTATCCGCGGCGGCAAAGAGGTTCTTGCGTGCCTTCTCCGACAATGTTTCGCCCTCGGCCCTGAGTGAATCTTCTCCCCGGCTGCCCGGCCGGCGCATCGGAACTCGTCCGCGCAGATTTCCCTTGATCCGCAGGAACACACAGGCCCGCAGAAGGCTTCGCGCCTTCGCAATCAACCCGCATCCCGCGCGGCAATCGCAGTTCTTCACTGGCTCAATTTTACAGAAGACGGACAAGTCTCAATCGGCAGAATCTGCAACTCTATTCGCATAGTGGTCCCGAATCGGCATGGAGCCGGGCCTGCCGGCAACCGTCGCCGTCCATGAAAACGGGCTGGCCGGAGCCAGAGCCTTGCGCCCCGGCCCTGGTCGAGCCTTACACCAGCTTGGCGTCAAGCAGGATTTCGGTGTTGTTGGCGAAGAGCTTCGATATGGGGCAGCCGCCTTTGGCGTCGGCCGCAGCCTTGTCGAAAACCTCCTGCGAGGCGCCGGGAACGCTGGCCGTCGTCGTCAGCGCGATGCGCGTGATGGCGAAGCCGCCCTCCACCTTGCCCAGCGTGACGGCTGCATGAGTCTCGATCTTCTCTGGCGTCAGCCCCGCGCCGCCCAACTGCGCGCCCAAGGCCATCGAAAAGCAACTGGCGTGCGCCGCCGCAATCAGTTCCTCGGGAGTCGTGCCCGAGTCCGCGCCTTCAAACCGCGTGGCAAAAGAGTAGTTCGCGTTGCTCAGCACGCCCGTCGCCGTCGAGATCGTGCCCTTGCCTTCCTTCAGTGAACCTGTCCAAACCGCACTTGCCTTGCTTGCCATTGTTCCTCCTTGGGGATGATGGGATTTTGAGATGACGTTTGAGTCTTAGCGCCTGAAGGGAAAATTCCAGGCTCGTTGCGATAATTGCCCTACGATGATTCGATGCGCCAAGGGGTGCTTTGGATGCGAGAGAAAGCGTGGGAGTTCGCGCCTCGGCGGGCCTCAATCGAGCCTTGAGCGTGGCTTTTTCAGCCTTCCGCAGCAATCGTCTCCCCCGGCGCGGCAGCCAGCAGATGCGCGCGCGTGAGCACCTTGCGCGCCAGCCCGGTCAGCGCCATTCCAGCCGCTTCGTCCAGCGGAACCCAGCGCCGTTCGCCCCCTGTCACGGTCATCGCGTCGATATCGTATTCAAATACCGTGCGGATGCGCACCGTGTAGTTCACCTGCATGATGGCGTGGCGCACCGTCATGCGCAGCTCCTCTTCGGGGATCGCAACTTCAGCCAGCGTGGGCAGCTCCCATAGCCCCGGCATCACGGTCAGCGAGGCCGGCCGCTGCTCCAGCAGCACCTCCTGGCTTGAGCGGTCTTCCAGCCGCCCGGCGCGCACCGCGAGCGCATAAGCCACATCGCGGCTCCGCATCGGCTTGCGCCGCGCGGTCTGATGCTCCCCTTGGGTCTTGCAGTCGGAGGCCACGGGGCACGCCAGGCACTGCGGATTGCGCGGCAGGCACACGGTCGCGCCCAGCTCCATCAGCGCCTGGTTCCAATCCCCCGGTCGCTCAAGGCAAACTAGCTCGGCGGCCAGTTTCCCGATCTTGTGCCGAGTCACAGAGCCGCCGCCCGCGCCGCTGCCGGCCTTCCAGCCCTCCAGCCGGCACAGCACACGCTCCACGTTGCCATCCACCACCGCAATCCGCTCGCCGTGGGCGATGCTGGCCACTGCCGCCGATGTATAAACCCCGATCCCCGGCAGCAAGCGCAACTCCTCAGCCGTAGCGGGCAGACTGCCCTGGTATTTGCTGACTGCATACTGCGCCGCCTTGTGCAGCATCCGCGCCCGCCGGTAGTAGCCCAGCCCGCTCCACGCGGCCAGCACCTCTTGTTCCGGCGCCAGAGCCAGCGAAGCCAGCGTCGGGAACCGCTCCATGAAGGCCTGGTAGCGCTCCACCACCACCGCAACCCGCGTCTGCTGCAACATGATTTCCGAAATCCAGATGGAGTAGGGATCGCGATTGCGCCGCCAAGGCAGATCGCGCCGCGAGCGGTCGTACCACTCCAGCAACCGCCCCCGCACCCTGGTTATCTTCTCCGGTCCCCAGCCCCGCTTGCCCATGCGCCCAGCTTATCAGGCTGCGGAAAAACCACTTCTCGCCGCAACACCCTTGAGATTCAACTTCAGTCAATTTCAATTCTTTGGGCGCCCTTGCAAGATCGAACGGATTTGCGGTTTTGCCGGATGTGGCGTGAAATTGAAGTAGATGAAGATTGCCGCGATTGCCGTTCTCGCTTTGGCTCTGCCTGCCGTGAGCCAACACGTCACCGACCCGCACGCCTCGCTCGTCGACGTTCAATCGCGGCAGGCGGCCTTGAAAGCGAGCAGCGACCCTCTTCTGCTGGCGGCGATCAAGGAGTTGCGCTCCTGCGTGGCCACGCCGCTCGTCGCCGCGCCCGCCGGCCGCATGTTCATCCCCAAGCACTATCTCACCGGCTCAAATGGTCCCGTCAATCCCGCAGAGGCAGCCGCCACCCGCGTCTACGCCGCCTTCGAAGCCCGCATCACGGCCGGCATGAACCAGTACCTGGCCACCGGCAGTCACAGCGAATCCTCCTGCGCGCTCGCACAGCTCGACGCCTGGGCTCAGGCTCATGCCTTGCTCGACTACGACCGTCAGGAGTCGCCGCAGGCCTGGTCCCAGGTCGAGTGGACACTCAGCGCGGCGGGCATCACCGACTCCGTCCTGGTCGGCGATTCGACTCTGGACCCGGCCCGGCAACAGAGAGTCACCGCCTGGCTCCGCGAGGCGGCCCGCCAGGACATTTCCTTTGAAAGGCCAACGGATTCAGGCAACAACCACCACTACTGGCGCGGGCTGGCCGCAACCGCCATTGGCGTTGCCGCCGCGGACGACAAGCTATTCCGCTTCGGCGTCGATGCCTACAAGGATGCGATTGCCGATATCGACGGCCGCGGCGCCTTCCCCAAAGAGATGGCGCGTCATGAGAACGCAATCCGTTACCAGGGCTTCGCCCTTCAGCCTCTGGTTCTGATCGCGCAATTGGCTTCGCGCCAAGGCATTGACCTTTACAGCTACCAGGCCCACAAACGCAGCATCCGCAACGCCATCCTCTTCTTCGGCCAAGCAGTCGATGACCCCGGCCTTGTCCGGCCCTACACAAGCGAGCCGCAGGCTGGCGGCTTCAAGCCAGGGGATTTCGCGGCGTTCGCCTTTTATAGCGCGCGATTTGGAGTCGACGGCCTGCCCCTTGCCATCGTCCATGCATTGCAGGGTCCAACCACCTCCGCGCGCCTCGGCGGCAGCACAACGATCCTGGCGGCAAATGTGGTACATCAGGATGCGGTCAAAGACCTAGTGGATCCAGAGAGGGGTCGATGAGGGGTCTTCCTTCCAACCCACGACTCTGTCGTTGACGAAGGTCACTTCGGACTTGCCGTACTCGAACTTGTTGTCGGTGAAGGCCGTGGGAGTCCCTTGAACCGTCAGCACTTCGTCCTTCGTAGAACCGATCGAATAACGCGCCAGCCTCGGATTCACATAGGAACCCGGCCAGAGCTTGACGTGAAGCGGGCGTCCGGGATCGATGCGCCAGCCGGTAACCCGGCCGTCTTTGAAGTAGAGTTCCGACTTGCCGTAGACAAGTTTATCTTCCGAGGAGGTGGCCGCGGTTCCCTCCTGCGCGAGCACCTCGTCTTTGGTGGAACCCACCGTGATAAAAGGCAGGGAGGAATGAGGCGCGGCCTGCGTCTTGTCGGCCTGCTTGCTGTTCGCGCTCTGCGGAGCGGTTGGGGTCTGCGAAGCGGCCGGGGTCTGCGGAGCGGCCGGGCCGGCTGGCGCTGCCTGAGTCTGCTTCGGCGCATTTGGCTGAGAGGCACCGCCGGCCGTTGCAGCTTGCCGGCGCACAGGGGGAGGGCTCATATAAATGAATGAGCCGCGGAGAATCACCAGAAGAACGACCACAAGCACCAGGAAGAATTTGAATTGCTCAAAAAGATCGGCGGTCTTTTGCCAAAGCAGCGGAAGAGTTAGCTTCTGCGGGGGCGCGGCGGGTGTTGCCGGCTCGGAAGCAACGGCTGGTTTTAGAGCGGGTTCTGTTACCGGCGAGGCGGCTTGGGAGACTGCGCCCGCCGGGGAAGCTGCGTCCGCGGAGAGATAGATGGGCCGTGGCTGCAGGGCGCGCTCGGTGGAAGTCCAGGTAAGGAATTCGAATGCGGTCTCTACATTTTTGAGCTTATTGGCGGCTTCGGCCTTCAACTTCTCGTCGAGTTCGAAATTGTCGGGGTGCCACAGCTTGGCGAACATGCGATAGGCGCTTCGGATGTCATCCTCAGCGGCGTATTTATTCAGGCCGAGATGCTTGAGAGCCTCGCAGCGAGGGCACTGCGTGTAGTTTTCGTCCACCAATTCGCCGCATGAGCAGTTCTTCATTTCGACCCTTAACCCTCGCCTGCCCTCAAGTTTGGGAGACGGCACGATTATAAACGAGAATCGCCAGCCGGTTGAAGCGACGGCCGGCGGCGCGCGAGAAGTCGAGTCCGTAGAATGGAGGAAGATGGCCTTTGTCGAACAATACGATGTCGTCGTGGTGGGCGCGGGGCACGCCGGGTGCGAGGCGGCGATGGCGGCGGCGCGCATGGGTCTGAAGACGGCGCTGATCACCATGAATATGGACCTGATCGCGCAGATGAGCTGCAATCCGGCGATTGGCGGCGTGGCCAAGGGGCATCTGGTGCGCGAGGTGGACGCGCTGGGCGGGGTGATGGGCGAGGTGGCCGACGCGGTGGGGATTCAGTTCCGGCTGCTCAACTCATCCCGTGGTCCGGCGGTGTGGAGTCCCAGGGCGCAGTGCGACAAGCAGCTCTACCGCGTGAAGATGCGCGAGGTGCTGGAATCGCAGGTAGGACTGCATATCCGGCAGGCGGAGGTGGTGGGGCTGGTGATAGAGCAGGGAACAGGGAACAGGGAACAGGGAACAGGGAGGGACGAGGGGCTAGGGACTAGGGGACAGGGGCGCCGGCGAGTGTTGGGGCTTACGCTGCGCGACGGGCGCAAGTTGCTGGCCGGGGCGACGATTATTACGACCGGCACGTTCTTGAATGGGCTGATCCACTGCGGCGAGGAGCGGTATCCAGCCGGCCGGAGCGGGGAGCCGGCCTCTCTGCTGCTGGGCGAGGCGTTGCGGGCGCTGGGCCTCAGGACATGCCGGCTGAAGACCGGGACGCCGCCCAGGCTGGACGGCCGGACGATTCGCTGGGAGGCCTTCGAGGAGCAGGCGGGGGATGCGGAGCCGACACCTTTCAGCTTCAGGACGAAAAAGATTGTCCAGCCACAGATCAGTTGCCACATCGCCTTCACCACGCCGGAGACTCTGCGGATTATCCGCGAGAATGTGCATCGCTCGGCAATGTATTCGGGGCAGATCGAGGGGATCGGGCCGCGCTATTGCCCGTCGATCGAGGACAAGATTGTCAAGTTCCCCGACAAGACGCAGCATCAGTTCTTTCTGGAGCCGGAGGGACTGAAGACGCACGAGGTGTATGTGAACGGCATGTCCACTTCTCTGCCGATGGAGGTGCAGTGGGAGATTGTGCGCTCGATTCCGGGGCTTGAGGGGGCGGAGATGCTGCGGCCGGGCTATGCCATCGAGTACGACAGCGTGGACGCGACCGAGCTCGACCGCACCCTGCGCGTGAAGAGCATGGAGGGGCTGTATCTTGCGGGACAAATCAACGGGACCAGCGGGTATGAGGAGGCTGCCGGTCAGGGAATCATGGCGGGCATCAACGCGGCGCTGTGGCTCAAGGGCGAGCCGCCGTTCACGATGGACCGGAGCGAGGGGTATATCGGCGTTCTGATCGACGACCTGATCTCGAAGGGGATCAATGAGCCTTACCGGATGTTCACCTCGCGGGCGGAGTTCCGGCTGCATCTGCGCATCGACAACGCCGACCGGCGGCTGACCCCGCACGGACGCCGGCTGGGACTGATCGATGACGCGGCCTGGGCGGAGTATGAGAAGAAGCAAGCAAGGATGGGCGCGCTGGAGCGGCTGCTCACGACCGGCAAAGTGACTCCGGAGAGCCTACGGGCTGCAGGGCTGGGCGAACTGACGGCGACGGCCGGACTGACCTGGGCGCAACTGCTGAAGCGGCCGGAGGTGGGGATTGAGGCAGTGCTGGGGGCGGTGCGGGATGACCTTGCGGCTGATCCGCTGCAGGCGGAGTTTTGCGCGGCCCTATCGATCCCGCCCGAAGACAATGGGGTTGATTCCCTCCCTGGTTCAAAGGCCGGAAGTGAGATTCTGCGTGGTCGTACCCGCAATGAGGCGCGCGCGGTTGAGACGGAGATCAAGTTTGCCGGCTATCTGGAGCAGCAAAAAAAATCCATCGCCAAGCTGAAGGCAGCCGAGGCGGTCGGGATTCCGGAGTGGCTTGAGTACGGCGTTATCAGCGGGCTTTCGCGGGAGATGCGGGAGACACTGGAGCGGGTGCGTCCGGCGACCATCGGGCAGGCCAGCCGCATTTCGGGCGTGACGCCGGCGGCGCTCAGCCTGGTGCATGTGTCGATCCGGCTGCAAGGGGCGCGGCGGCAGGCGGTGTAGCCGCTACTTCATTCCGGGGAGCGGCTCTGTACCCGCGCCAACCAGATCGAGACAACGCTGGTAGATGAAGACGCGGTTGCGGCGCTGGCCGGTCGCTTCGTTCACAATGCCCATCTGCTGGAGGTTCATCAGGGCCTGAGTGACGGCTGGCAACGTCTTCGATATTCCGGAGGCGATATTCCTGATCGCGCTGACGGGATTGGCTTGCAGATAGCTGTGTACTTGCATCGCCGTTCCGGAGGCTTTACCAAGCGCTTGTACGCGCGCGCTGTCTTCGCGAAAGAGTTGGCGCAGCTTCGCCGCCGTCTCTGCCGCCTGCTCGGCGGTGAATACGATTCCCTCAAGAAAGAACTCCAGCCATTCCTCCCATACGCCCTCCGTGCGGACCTTCTGCAGCAGTTCGTAGTAGCGGGTGCGATGCGTCTTGAGATAGAGGCTCAGGTAGAGCAGCGGCTCTTGGAGCACACGGCTCTCGCAGAGCAGAAGCGTGAGCAAGAGCCGCCCTATCCTTCCGTTGCCATCAAGAAACGGATGGATGGTCTCGAACTGCACATGCACCAAGCCGAGTTTGACAAGCAGCGGCAACCGGTCGTCATAGAGGTACTTCTCGAAGCTGTCGAGGCACTCCATCAGAGCCTCGGGCGGAGGAGGAACGAAAAGCGCATTTCCCGGACGGGTTCCTCCAATCCAGTTCTGGCTTCGCCGGAATTCGCCGGGAGTCCTCTCCGCGCCACGGCCCTTGCGCAGCAGCACACCATGAATCTCGGAGAGTAGGCGCAGAGATATGGGAAACCCCTCCTTGAGCCGCTTCAGGCCGTGTTCCATTGCCGCAACATAATTGGAGGTCTCGCTGAGATCGTCCATCAGCGCCGCTGGTCCGACGCCGCGCTCGAAGAGCAGCAGCTCCGAAAGTGTGGACTGCGTCCCCTCAATCTGCGAGGAGATGACCGCTTCCTTGCGGATGTAGAAGTAGAGGAAGAGGTGAGTATCGGGCAGCAGCGCGGTTGAGCCGTCCAGCCGCCCCAGCGCCTGGTTGGCTCGGTCGAGGAGCGGGTAAAGTCCGGCTAGGTCAAGCGGAGGATCAGGAGGTAAAGGCTTTGGAATGTACGCGCGCACCTGCTCCCCCGCCGTGGAGGAGACGACGTATTCGCCGGTTTGGCGCTGGATTCCCATACAGGTTGCCCCGAGAAGCTCCGCCTCTTACTAAAAGAATAGGCGTATTTTTATAGTAACTCTTTTTGGATGGCAGCATATCTAAATTTCGCTTAGTAATTGGTTTTGTAATAAATAAATACTGATTGTTTTTAGTAAACAAGCAAATTTACAGATTCTAGCCGGGTGCCACACCCTCGCGACTGCCATTCTGAGCGGAGCGCAGCGGAGTCGAAGAACCCGCTTCTAGACATCTTGTCGCTAGTGTGAGAAGTCAAGAACCCCAACTGGAACCTCGTTCATCAGGAGCAGCCCGACTCGCCGCGGCAAGTTGCGCCAGAAATGAACAGGGGGCGTTAGCTTACGCCCCGGAGGGGCCGAAGGATAATAGCCCAGGACAAGCGAAGCGCCGTCCTGGGAAAACGCCAAAATGCCCCCCAGCCCCGTAGGGGCGGGCACAGATTCCCTCCCTCTGGATATTGTTCATAGGGAGGAGCGGAGCCCCGTGCCCCATCCTTTCTGTCATCCTGAATGAGCGAAGCGAGTCGAAGGACCTGCTTCTTGCATCTCCGGTGAAAGGGTGGGAGACCACGAACCTCAACCAGCCTCGTCCAGGAGGCTGCGCTCCCTACTGAACAGTGAGTGTGACTGCGCCTGAACTCGCCACCTGATGCGTCTGCGGCGGAGGCGGAGGAGGACTTGACCCGAATCCCCCGCAGCCGGTAGCGGCAACCGCCAAGCCAGCCAACAGAACCAGTCCTAGGCTAGCACTGACCCAGATGCCCAGCGCCGAGCATCGGCCTGATGCAGCAGTAGAGAGAACAGAGGTCAGGGAAGTTTGGACTCAGGACACTCGTGGGAGACAACGATTTCGCGGTTGGCGTCTTCACAGTTTTACAGATTTACAGTTTTACAGGGCTGTGAAACTGTGAAGTGGAAGTGGTTTATTTTGAATTAGTTGGAGGTTGCTCCACCGATTCACTTTTTTACAGTTTATGTGTTTCTGTGAGAGGGGATCTTGTAAGTAGTTGATTTTAGGATAGTTGGATAGGGCTCCACAGTTTCACTGTCAAAAATGAGAAAAAACGCGGGGCTGGAGGAGTTGGCGGGGTTCGCGGAGCTAGCGGAGTTTGCGGAGTCAGCGGTGTTAGCGGAGTTGGCAGGGTTTATGTTACTCATGGCGTCCTCTCAGGGATCACGGGTCAGGGGTCAGTTAAGTTCCGTTCCGCTGACTACTTCCATTGTCCGCCAAAGGGAGGTAATTATATGCAAAACGCTTGCGGCGGGGCCAGCTAGTGTTTGGGGTGCATGATTTGTGATTGCTCATGAACAAGCGCGG
>Ga0187847_10000207_pt1 | contig 71343 bp, 56 predicted proteins | sample June2016WEW_4_10_FD_132458 | JGI IMG/M metagenome (GOLD analysis project Ga0187847, IMG submission 132458) | Peatland microbial communities from SPRUCE experiment site at the Marcell Experimental Forest, Minnesota, USA - June2016WEW_4_10 | ecosystem: Environmental > Terrestrial > Soil >...
ACGAGATACTGTGCCGCTGCGATTTGGTTCTGGCGGACGGCATGCCGCTGGTTTGGGCATCAAATCTGATGGGGACTAGTCTCAAGGAACGCGTGGCGGGAGCTGATCTGGTACCTCAACTGGCAAGACTCTCGGCTCAACGTGGATATCGAATCTTCCTACTGGGATCTAATGAAGTGAGTTCGGCCGGCGCCGCAACTTGGATGGAGAACTGCTTCCCAGGTGCGTGTATTGCCGGGCGCTATTGTCCAGAGCATCAGCCTCTTGAGAAGATGAATCACGAGGAGATCCTAACCCGGATTGAGGCAGCGCGCCCCGATATCCTCTTGGTGGCCTTTGGAAATCCCAAACAAGAAAAATGGCTGGCAATGCATCGACACCGGCTGAAGGTGCCCGTTTGTATCGGAGTGGGCGGTTCATTTGACCTTCTGAGTGGGAAAATCTCTCGTGCTCCGGCATGGATGCAGCGCCATGGCATGGAATGGCTTTATAGGACGATTCAAGAGCCGACGCGGCTGGCAAAGCGCTATGCCAGGAATGCGGCAGGGCTCTTGCGTTATCTTCCCGTGCAATTGGTGGCAATGGGAATGCAGTCGAAGAGGCGCTCAGACGCGCAGATCACAAAGGATATCTCTGGTACCGCTACCGTTCTCCGTGTTGACGGGGACCTTACAGGAACTCCACTACCAGAATTCGAAGCGGAGGTACGCAGCGCGGTCCTCACTGGCTCCCATGTCGTTCTAGATATGAGCAACACAGGCTACATCGGAGCAGACGGGCTAGGCTCGCTCATTTACGCCACGAATGTTGCACGCTCCTGGAAGCGTGAACTCTGGTTCACTGGACTGAATCGATTCACCGCTTGGTTAGTCAGTTCCGCGTTGTTGCGCCGCGATTACCGCGTCGCGCCTGTGGTCGCAGAGGCGTTAAGACGGATTGAGCCCGAATTAACCCCGGTTTTGCAACATGGGGAGGACTGGGCTTTCTGCCGCATAGGTGGGGTGTTGATTCCCATTCACTATCAGGAGGTGCCGGAGTTGTACCGTCAGGTTCATCTCCTAAATGAGAAAGTGACAGTTAGCCCCACTCCAACAATATGGCCGGGGGATTATGGTAAGGATCCGCTGACTCACAGGCTACCACCCATCGGTGTCGGACGCGAAGAATCGACAGGAGCAGACAACGCCACATGGACGCAATACTCTGGCCCGCCCGCTACGGTCAACGGCTAGGACCTATAAGCCAACCGCATCAAATTATGGCTCGCAGTCGCCAAGTTATGAAGAGACGAGACTAATGCCGATATCCCTACTGCTCTCTTTTCTCGGGCTCATCATCGTGCTGGCAACGCTGCCACTCATCGCAGAAGTGTTTATTTTGACGGTGGCGGCATTATTACCTCCACTCCGATCCAGGGATGGGAGCTCTGGATCGGAATTGTTTCCAATCTCCATTTTAATTCCTGCTCATAATGAGGAAGCTCTGATCGGCCGCTGTGTTCGAAGTGTGATGGCATCAGCCGGGCCAGGGACAGAGGTTCTGGTGATCGCGCATAACTGCTCAGACTCGACCTCGGCCGAAGCCGAAGCTGCTGGAGCAAGTGTATTGGTGTTGAATGACCCTAGCCAGACAGGTAAGGGATGTGCGCTAAGCTTCGGGTTTGCAGCGATTCAGAGGGGCCGTTCGCAAGCCGTTCTTGTAATCGATGCGGACTCCGTCGTCGAACTCAAGTTGGTACAGACGGTGCGGCGCAAGTTGCTAGCGGGTGCGCAAGCACTGCAATGCAGATATGAAGTTTATAACTGCCAGGACAATGGGCGCACAAGGTTAAGTGCGCTTGCTTTTCAGGCATTCAATGGAGTCCGCCCACGGGGACGCGCTCGGCTTGGCTTATCCGCAGGCATTCTGGGGAACGGTTTTGCTCTTCATCGGAACGTTCTAACTCGCGTTCCATACAATGCTCACTCAGTGGTTGAGGATCTGGAATATCATTTGGCTCTCGTTCGGGCAGGAATTCGAGTGGAGTTCATTCATGCAGCAGCAGTTCGCGGTGAAATGCCGGTCACGTCTAAAGGTGCTCAGGGGCAGCGAGCTCGCTGGGAAGGTGGCCGCATACGCGTGATGAAACGGTGGGCTCCAAAGTTGCTGGCCGGTGTAATCAGTGGGCAAGCTAGGCTTGTTGAGCCGCTTCTTGATCTGCTGGCCCTGCCGATTGCATTGGCGGTTACTCTTCTTATTGTCGGGGCCTTGCTGCCTGTTACATGGCTTAGGTTCTATGTGCTAGGAGCATTTGCGGTCTTCCTTGTTCATGTGACAACTGCGGCTTTGACTGGACCTGGCCTTTGGGGGTCGATGAAGGCATTGTCAACTGTTCCAGGTTATATCCTTTGGAAACTTTGGATTTTCCCAGAGATATGGCGCGCTTCCCGAGCGAATGCAATGTGGGTGCGTACTGTTCGGGATTCCCACTCGGATGGTAAATAAGTTGACAATCCATTCAAATGAAGGTTCTGCTGTTAAAGACGCGATTCGCGTGGGCAAACAAACTACTGGGCTTCCGAACTGGCTGGGCTCTGCAGATGATGAGGGGTTTTCTATGAGTATTTCAAATCCGCGATTTACTCTCGCCGTCATTTGCGGTTTTGTCATTCTTGTAATCGGAATGAATCTTCTATTAACGGCCGGAGCTCAACAGCCAAACAACCCCCAAGACATTGCTCGTTCGTCGACGGCATCCGAGCAGTCCAACAACTCAGCCCAGAGCGCCCCGCCAGATCCCAAGCTGAAGCTGAGTTCGATTGAGATTCTGCGCAAGTTCGAGCCTCCGGCGGACGAGGAATACACGCTGGGTGCCGGCGACGAAATTTCCATTCAGTATCCTGGCAGATCGGAACTGTCGAGCAAAGATGTGATAGGCCCTGATGGACGCATCACGCTGCCGGTAGCCGGGGCCATTGCAGTTGCAAACCTTACCCGCGAAGCAGCCGCTCAGAAGATCGCAGCTGCGCTATCGGCGTACTATACCAACCTCACGGCGACGGTCGAGGTAGTGAGATACGGGTCGAATCACGTTACTCTCCTGGGGGATGTGAAGAACCCCGGGCTTATCAATTTCGACGCAACACCGACGCTGCTGGAAGTGCTTTCAAAAGGCGGTGTTGAAACCCGCCTTGACGGAAACCTGCCAGAACAGTGCGTAATTTATCGGGGAGATTCAGTAGTTTGGGTAGAGCTTCACGAATTGTTGGCGACCGGCAGTCCACTGGCGGATCTTAGACTTCGTCGCAACGATATGATCTTTGTACCCGCCTTATCGTCCAGAACCGTCTCTGTACTCGGACAAGTGCAGCATCCGGGCGAAATCGTGCTCAAGCACGATTCGACGATCACATCGATCCTTGGCGAAGCCGGTGGCCCTAGTGATAATGCCGGCACAAACCCGGAGCTACAGATCGTGCACCGTTCCAAGGGGGACAAGACTCAGTTAGTTCATTTGAAGGATCTGCTGAAACCTACCGGCGGCTTGGAAGTTTCACTTTATCCAGGCGACATAATCTATGTGCCAAAGAGCGGCCTTGCCAAAACGGGCTTTGTGATGCAACAACTTGCGCCGTTCTTGTCGATGGGAAGCATCGCAACTGCGGTCGCAGTTCGCTAGGTTCGAAAGGCCAGTTATGATCAGTTCTTTACCTGACAACGCGATTTCCGAAAAATCCAGCGGATTGCCGCCGTTTTCGCCGCGCCGTTCCGGAGGTTCCACCGAGGGACCGCGACTGAATATTAACGTGGTAGGCAGCATTCGGCGCCACTGGCTTGTCTCTCTGAGCATGCTTCTAGCCCTTCTTGGCTGTGGGACATTTGTCATTTGGAAAAAAGCCAAACCTGTCTACGAGTCGCACAGCGTGGTCTACGTTTCGCCGAAGTTTCCGAAGATGCTGGCCAACGACAGTGAGGTAGATCTACCTTACGATTCCTATTTCCAGGACCAGATCCAAACAGTCACTCGACACGACATCATCGCAGATGCAATAACGAGGCTTCCGTATTCCGTACGGCACATGAGCGGGCCCGCCCTTCCATTTGAAGTTGAGTTGATGCAGCAGCGACTCGACGTAAAGAGGATCGGTAACTCGTATGAGATGTCGATCGAATTAATTTCACCTTCGCCTAACGGCCTAGCTGAGACTGTGAATGCTGTCACGGAATCCTATGTGGAAAGAACGAAGAACGAAGAGTTTTATGGGCTCGACGACCGCCTGAATACACTCCGTCAGGAAAAGGATCGGCTGCAAAAAGACATGGACGCGCGCCTGGCAGAACAGGCTAAGCTGATGCAGCAACTTGGTGTAGCCACCATATCCTCGGCAGAGGGCGCAACAAACCCCTACGACACAACATCGCAGACAGTGCGCGGACAATTGGCTTCCGCCCGCATGGAGCGCGAAGCGGCTGAGGCTCGATATGCCGCGATGTCGAAAGGAGATGGTCTTGGAGGAAACTCCGCGTTGGACGCTGCCGCGGATGAAGCGATATCCACCGACACCGGCTTATCTGGAATGAGGAGTTCTCTGAACAGCCGAAGAGCAACGCTGATAGAAGAAATGAACGGTTTGCGCCCGGATCATCCGATCTACCAGAAGGATAAAGAGGAAATCGCCTCGATCGACGGGATGATGAACGACCTTAGACGCAAAGCAGCCGATCAGCTTCAGAACAAGCTACGTCAGGACGTAACTCGCACGCGCATGGTTGAACTCCAGTTGGCCCAGGAGTTAGGCGAGAAAACACACACTGCGACGTCGGCGGCACCCAAGTTACAAAGAGCCGCGGAACTCGGTCCAGAAATTGAGAGTCTGCAAAAGGCATATGACGCAATAGACGACAGAATTCGCGACCTAGAACTGGAAAGTAGTTCGCCCGGAACGATCCATGTGTCTACCAGAGCGCTACCTCCGTTGGGCCCGGAACAAAGTAAATTGAAAATCTTCGTGCTCGCAGTTGTGCTCATGAGCTTGGCGTGTGCTGTTGCGGTACCTGTTGGAATTGATTTATTGGACAGCAGAATCTACACCTCGCAGGACGTTGAGAAAGTGGTTGGTTTTCATCCGCTCGGCGTGCTGCTCGACGATGACGAGTTCCGTCAGGAGATTTCGGGCGAGTACTATTTCAGACTGGCCGCAGGCATCGATCATGCAGTCCGCAACTCAGGAGTGAGAACCTTTCTGTTCACTTCTCCCGCGCATGGCAGCGGAACTACCACCGTCGTGAATAAGCTCAGCGAAAAACTGCGGGGTCTCAATCTCAGAACACGGACAGTCAAGGCATCCTATTTCGACGGTCTAGAGGTTCCCCGAAGTGACGTTGCTTCATGGCTGCAACTGCTCCTCCCAAGTCAGTGCAAGACCGACGAGATTCAGACTTCCGCTATCCTGCCGCTCGCAATTCACGAACATGCCGAACACGGCAAGGGAGAAGAAATTCCTGCTCCTAACCCTATGGCGCGGACTCCGCATCACGGAGGTGAGCAGTTCGATGTGGTGCTGATTGATGCAAGCCCGCTACCTATTTCAGCAATTACAGAATACCTGGCGCGGGGGGTTGATGCGACCGTGCTAGTAGTCAAGTCCAGCATGACTACTAAGCAAGAACTGGATCGCGCTGCTCGCCTTCTCGAACGACTTGAGGTCGGCGGAGTTGCGGTGATTCTGAACAAGATTAGCCTAGAGCGCGCCGATCGCGCTCTTAAAAGAGAGTTCCACAGATACGAACAATCCCTTGGGAGTCGTCGCGCAGTGGCCGGAAAAACTACGGCTCGACGAAGAGACTTTCACATATAAGACGAGAACCTATGAACGTTGTCTTCGGGAACTAGGTGAAAGCACCAAAATACGTAGCATGGCCGGCGATACCTAACTGACGCGAAGTAAGGATGGGCCAACGTTCAAACATTGGTTCCTTCCTAGCCCATATTAGGTCGTCGATTGAACTCCTTCGGCTTTGCTCGGGAGATTGTGCAATCAGTCCCTTGGGTGGGTTCAAGAACTTCGCATTCTACTTAGAAGCCGGCTCACAGTTCAAAGAGACCCTGGTTGATTTGGCGTGCAATCTTATGGTCCTATTGTCGAGTATTTGGCGTAGAGGTTAGTCTCCTATTGCCCCATGAAATCTTGAATGTGAGAGGTCTGCGATACACATATGGCGACATCGGAATTCTGGCAAAGAGTTTCATTCGCGGTGTCTTCTTCCCAGGAATGGTCGGGAGGACCGAGGGCAAGTACGACACGGCGCGACCGCGAGACTGTCAAGTTGTGGATGATCCTGGATGGAGTTACCGTCCTCGGGGCTGCGATACTCGCGACGTTGTATGAGTTTCATACAGGACCAGTGGCAGGTGCCATGGGGTTCTGGCATGGGACGCTCATACGCGGCCAGTCGATAGGAATCCTTCTTGCCATTTTCTGCGGATTCACTATTTCGCTCATGATCACGAGCCGGCGTTTGCATCTATACTCGCCTACGCGTCTGACGAGCTATCTGCATGAGCAACGGCTGAGTCTGCAGGCCTGTTTCACCTCTGGTCTTCTGCTGACGGGCGCTCTGTATCTGGTCCATGCTGTGGACATACCCCGCAGCATCGTGATCATCACGGTTGGGCTAGTGACAATCGCGCTAAGCTTACGTCGGCTCGTCGCTCGCGTGCTGATTAATCGGAGCTTTGAACGCGGTGTGGGCACCCGAAACGTACTCATTGTTGGAACCGGGCCCGAAGCGCAAGCGCTCCGTCATCACCTGGAGAGTTTTAGACACCTCGGTTACAGCTTTAAGGGATTTATTGAGTCTCCCGGTTCTAGCACACATCCTGGCTTCAGAACAGCAAACTGCGATGTGGTAGGGACGCTGGACACGATGTTCCAGCATGCGCGAAAACAATTTGTGGACGAGATTTTCTTCACCACTCCCTGCGACCGGGGGATTGTGCTGGACGTTCTCGCGGAAGCTCGGACGCAAGGTGTAGACCTAAGAGTGATTCCGGAAATGTACAACGGTTTGGCATGGAACAGTCCTATTGAATATATCGGTCAGTTCCCGACAATTCCACTGCATTGCGGTCACGTTCCGGAACTTGCCCTTTTGTTAAAGCGGATGGTTGATATCCTATTCTCAAGCCTCATATTGATTCTTCTTTCGCCGGTTCTCCTAGCCGTCGCGATCGCCATTAAGTTGGATTCGAGCGGTCCCATCTTCTACTTCTCGGAGCGCATCGGCAAGAAAGGCCGCGTTTTCCGCTGCACTAAGTTTCGGACCATGGTTCGCGACGCGGAGAAGCGCCGTGCCGACGTAATGCACATGAACGAACGCGATGGAATACTCTTCAAAATATCAAACGATCCTCGCGTTACCCGCGTCGGTCGCTTCCTACGCAAGTATTCACTTGATGAACTGCCTCAGTTTTTCAACGTCCTGCATGGCGACATGAGTATCGTGGGTCCCCGTCCTCCTATTGGAAGCGAAGTGCGTGAATACCAACTTAGTCATTTGCGCCGGTTGGATGTGACTCCAGGAATCACCGGCCTGTGGCAGGTGCAAGCGCGCCAGGATCCTTCGTTCGCTAACTATATTTCGCTCGATGTAGCATACATCGAGAACTGGAGCCTGTGGCTCGATCTGAAAATCATTCTGCGCACAGTCGGAGTGGTTTTTGCAGGGACCGGCTCATAATGAAACATAGGACCGGCAGAGAGCTCATGGTCCGATCCTGCGTAGCGGCCGGTACGTTGCTTCGCTGAGAGAAGATAAAGACTCAACAGACGCTGATTTAAGTGAGAGCCAGTGTAAGGTATCCCGTGAAAGTATGATTTGCCGTGTAAGTGAGTTACCACCGCGCGTCAAGCTGCGTTACGAATGTGGCGTTGACTATACTCTGATCCGTCTATAGCATTCTGTGATGGGCTTCGCTGAGATCCAAGCATGATCTCAGCGGTGATAGGTGACTGGCGGGGATGCTTGTGGCTTTCTAAACGTCGGCCATATCTCGCATTTGCAATTCATGATTGGCATTCTTTGCGGATATTGGATTCCGTAATAGACATTGAGTAACTACTTCGCCTGGAGTGAGACTTCCCTGAATGGAAGAGTCAGAGAATTCTCGGGCGCAGGCACTTAGTCATCCAAGGTACCGATCTGGAGATACGAGTTTCGGACCTCAAGGAATAGGTGCTGCGTCAAATCTGAATCACCGATTCCCGCTGGTAACCTATTGGCGGAATCGCACCGTCCTTCAAGTTGGAACGTTCGCGGAAAACACTATCGGCGTATACGCGCGGGAGAGCAGTTAGCCCCACGATTCCCATTCATTCAATCGTTCAGAAAGGTCGAAATTATGAGCACAACACTACTCGCCCCCCAACTGCGGGATGGATCAGACGGAGCGTCGGTCCGACTGCAAGTCGCAACCATGATTGACGAATTGATTGCGCAGCTTCCCAAACCTAACCAAATGACACCAGAACAGCGGCGCGGAATGATTGCCCGGTACACAGCAGTATTGGAAGGCAATTTCATCTATTGGATGACCGCAACTTTGCTTGCAGTTCATTCAGAAGAGGCGCGGCCGATCCTTGTCGACAACCTGATGGAGGAAGTTCGCGAAAGCCATCCCGTGATGCTGCGCAAATTCACGATGGCAGCAAACGCATTTCCACGGACGGAGGACGCTCTGGCTATTCACGGGAACATGACAAAGCTCCGCTTGTTCCTTGGAAAACTGCAAGGCGTGCAGTCTCTCCTCACGATGGCCTTCTTTGAGGGCTTCATTCAGAAGTTCATGCCCTACCTGGCTGAACTCGCCGCCTTACAGGGTTCAGTTGAAATGGAGTACACGGATGTGCATGGTGTCTGCGACATCGCGCATTCGGAAGGACTCTTTCAAGCGGTCGAGTTAGAGAATTCGCTCCATCCGATCGCGGCGGATGCGAACCTCTTTGAAGGCGTAGATCTCCTTCGCGACGTCGTCTACAGTATCATCCAGGAACCGGCGACTAATCTCGCAGCATAGCTCGACAGGTAAGGGATCACTAGTGCAAAGCAAGTTACTACCCGGCAAAGATCTCGTAGAGCATGCCGGATACTTCGAGGTATCCGGCGCTCATCTTTACACTGTTCTGCATGAGGTCGCAGAGCCAGTTGCAAGGGTTCTACTTGCCGGTCCATTCGCGTCCGAGCGGCATAACTCCTATCTTCCGTGGGTTCGCTGGGCACGCTATCTGGCCGCTAACCAGATTGAAGTGCTTAGATACGACTACCGAGGCATCGGAGAAAGTACGGGCGTATTTGATGAAATGACATTCGAGGATTGGAGCGAGGATGTGCAACTCCTTTCCGGCTGGCTGTCGGAACGCTCGCCCGACGCACCGCTCTTGCTGCATGGCCTTGAGTTGGGGGCGGTCCTCACCGGGAAAGCTTTCCATGAGGGCTTCGGAGATGGATTGCTACTTTGGTCCGCTCCGTCCACGGCAAATCAGGCACTGCGCAGCACACTGGTACGCTGGGTCAGCTTGGAACAGATTTTCAAGCGCCCTGAGGATCGAAGAACAGCTTCGGACTACATTCGCGAACTGGAAGGCGGCACGCCTCAAGAGGTGGAGGGGTATTGCTGGTCAACTAAGCTCTGGAGAGAGTCCTTCGAATTCGCACTACCCGAAGAGCTTGCAACTGAAGCCAGTGCAGCACTGGCATACCAACGACCGGTACGTAGCTTGAAACTCGGCAAGGACGCAGTTCCTCTCGCTAAGGGGGGGACCCCGGCGCACGACGAATTCAAGGACTTTACCTCGTTGTTTGCTCCAAATCTGGCGTGGATTGAAGCAAACTTGGCTGTTCAGAACAAAACAACTTCCTATGCTTGAGGCCATTCCAACCCGTGAATTGATTACCCTCGATGGTATTGGAATTCCGATCCGGGGTACCTACCATCGTCCAGGCGATTCTCCCACGAGACCGTTAGCGTATAGCACCGGGAAAGAGCGGCCCGGCGTCCTCTTTCTGAATTCCCTCTCCCTGCCGAGAGCTGCAACCGGAGACTCAGCGGTTCATTGGGCTGACTCGTGTGCGGAACGTGGTTACCCAACGTTCCGTTTTGATTTGCCGGGCCTGGGAGACTCTGAAGGCGACTTGTGCACCGATCTGCTCGACTTTATCAATGGCGGGGGTTACGGCAACATTGCGGCGGCGAAGGTCAAAGAACTGGTGGAACGCGAAGGGCTCTCCGGAGTCATCATCGTGGGTCATTGCGCGGGCGCAGTCTCGGCGTTGTACGCAGCGGCGGCAACCAAAGAGTGCAAGGGCCTCATCATGATGGACCCATACTTTCATCTACCGCAGATGATCCGGCCGAAGTTGCGGCAGAAGTTGAGCGATTGGGCTCGGAGCAGCAAAATTGGAGGGCTCTTGAGCGATTTCTATGATCGATGCAGAGATCTGGCCCTGTTTGTACGCAGTGGCCGGGCTCCAGGGAATGCGAACTTTATGCTCTTGAACAGCTGGAAACAAACGGCAGCAACGGGCATGCCCGTTCTGCTGCTCAAGGCACCAGGATTAAAGACGACTGGAACACAGCCCAGGGCTGGACAATTTGACTACCTCAAGTACGTGATAGACCTGGCCGGAAACAAGAGCCAGGTGACTGTCAATCTGATCGAAGGCACCGACCACTCCTTCGCAAACCGCTCTGGCAGGGCAGCGGTTCGGCAGCAAATTGGAAACTGGCTGGACCGGTATTTCCCGTTAGATGGAATGGGCGAGGGAACGCGTGGCGTACTTTTGCCGGTGAATGCGCGTGATGACAAGAATAAATACAGAAAACCTGGAAGAGTATCCGCCAGCATGAGCTGCGCTGTGGAAGGTAGATAATTCTGAGCATGGATGTCAAAACCGAAGTGATCGCACAATTCAAGCGGGTCGCGCATGAGCAAGGCAAACGGCTCGCACCTCTCACAGATGGTCTCGCCCTGGTTGACTCGGGGCTCGACTCCCTTAGCTTTGCCATCGTGGTGACCAGGCTTGAGATCTCGCTTGGAGTGGACCCCTTCAGTGAAGACGAGGACGCTCGATTTCCGTCAACCTTTGGCGACTTCGTTACATTTTATGAAAATGCTTCGAAATAACCCTCATTCGTTGCGCGGCTCGGTAATCGCTGCAGGCAATTTGACCGCGCGCCTGATGGTAGGCGATAAGACAAGCGCGAACTGGGGCGACTTGGCAGGGGGACGTGTGCTCGACAACCCGCTCGATAAGTGGAGCGGGCGTTGCGTGGTTTTGGCGACGAGCGATCCGTTTTCGGCCGCGGCGGCTTTAATTCAGCTCGACGGCATGGCTCGTCGAATTGTTCTCTGCCCTCCAGATGTATCACGAGATATTCTTTCGTTCATTGCGAACTGCGCTGAGGCTGACGCTATCGTCACCGACCGGCCGGAATTGGGATCAATCGAATCGATTGATCCCAGTGTCGAATACATCGTTCCTCGCCACCGCAAGCACCCCAAGGAAAGTGCTGGCTTGCGCGAGCAGATGCGAAGTCAGCAGGTGGAAACCGAGTGGATCTTGCTCACCTCGGGAACGACCGGAGTTCCGAAACTGGTCGCACATACGCTCGAGAGCCTAGCCGGCGCAATTAAGCTAGGTGCAACACGCGCGGCCCCCATTGTGTGGAGCACCTTCTACGATATTCGCCGGTATGGCGGATTGCAGATATTCCTTCGGGCGGCCCTCACCGGCACTTCGTTGGTTCTAAGGGGAGCTGAGGAGTCGACGGCAGATTTTCTCGTTCGCGCGGGTGCCGTCGGAGTAACACATATTTCGGGCACGCCTTCTCAATGGCGTCATGCTCTGATGAGCCCCGCGGCCAGTTGTATAGCCCCCGAATATGTTCGTTTGTCGGGCGAGATTGCCGATCAAGCTATCCTTAACCAGCTACGAAAGCAATATCCTCAAGCAAGAATCTCGCACGCCTTTGCCTCTACTGAAGCGGGTGTTGTATTTGTTGTCAATGATGGATGCATGGGATTCCCCACTGATTTAGTTCGGCAATGCACGGATGTCGAATTGAAAGTGGAAGGGTGCACGCTCAGGGTACGCTCCAATCGCACCGCATTCCGTTATTTGAACAAGGATACCCGTCTATTGAAGGACAACGAAGGCTTTGTCGATACTGGCGATGAACTTGAATTGCGGGAAGGCCGTTACTACTTTGTCGGGCGACGGGATGGGACTGTCAACGTCGGGGGTTTGAAAGTGCATCCGGAGGAGGTCGAGGCTGTGCTCAATCGTCATCCGATCGTCAGCATTTCGCTCGTTAGGACCAAGAGAAATCGAATCACGGGCGCGCTCGTCGTCGCAGATGTCGTCCTCAGAACAGGGCCTCAAATCAGTGGCAGAAACACAGATGCCCTCCAAAGCGACATCCTGCAGTTTTGCCGGGGAGAACTGGCGCGTCACAAAGTTCCAGTCGCAATCAACTTCGTGCCGGCGCTAGCTGTGGCTGAAAGTGGAAAGTTGGTCCGATCCCTTGCGTAATGTAATTGTGACTGGCGGTAGCCGCGGTCTGGGTCTGGGAATCTCTCGGCAGCTTTCTGAATCGGGTTTTCGCGTAATCGCAATTGCGCGAAAGGAGAGCAATGAGTTCATCGCTGCGCAAAGAGAGACCGAGGCTACCCGTCCCGGATCACTTCACTTTGTGCCATTCGATCTGGCAGAGAGCGATGGCATTCCCGACCTGGTGAAGAGGCTTCGAAAAGAGTTCGGCTCGATATACGGCTTAGTGAACAATGCAGGCATCAGCGCTGATGGGTCTTTGGCCCTTACATCCACTCAGAAGATCGAACAGGTAGTGCGCGTGAACACCATCTCGCCAATGGTTCTTACGAAATACGTTGTCCGTTTGATGATGGCTGACGGAGAAGGGCGCATCGTGAATATATCGTCAGTCACTGCATTCACCGGCTATAGTGGGCTTGCAGTTTACGCCGCAACCAAAGCCTCTCTGATTGGTTTCACACGATCGCTTGCTCGAGAGGTCGGCCGTATGGGAGTGAACGTGAACGCGATCGCTCCGGGGTTTGTGGATACCAGCATGACCGAGGGAATGACGGAGGAGCAACGACATCAGATAGAGCGCAGAAGCGCGCTTAAGCGATTGGTGAATGTAGGCGATATCGCGAGTGCAGTTGACTTTCTCCTGAGTGAACGGTCGCGCAATATTACTGGAACTGTACTTACGGTCGATGCTGGAAACACAGCGTGAACCGTATGCGGAATGAAGTTGCAATTCAATCTCCCGGTTCTGCTGCGAAGGCATGGCTCTGCGCGCTGGAGCTCACCACACCCATCGCCAAGAATCCGGATCGCACTTTACCTGTCGTGATTGAGGAAGCTGCTGCGCGATTCGGCAACGCCCCCGCGCTTTTGTCAGACCGGGAAAGCCTGACATTCCGTGCGCTCGCCGAACGAGCAAATCAATACGGACGTTGGGCGCTCGAGCAAGGTCTCGCGAAGGGCGACGCGGTCTGTCTGCTCATGACCAACCGGCCGGAGTTCATGGCGATCTGGCTCGGCATAACGAGCGTCGGGGTGGTTGTATCGCTGCTTAACACTAGTTTGGAAGGACCCTCGCTCGCACATTGCGTACGTGTGGTGTCGCCCAAACTCATAATCGTGGCCGCGGAATCAGTCGACGCATTGACTACGGCACTCCCGCTCCTTGAACAATCACCTTCAGTATGGACCTGCAGCGCCGAAGGCTTGTCATTTCCGCGCCTGGATCTCGATGTTGAGGGTCATTCCGGCGAGATGCTGAGCCAAGCCGAGAGGCGGGGAACCAGCATTGACGACCGCGCGCTCTACATATACACCTCCGGTACGACCGGGTTGCCCAAAGCCGCCAATGTCAGCCACGCTCGGGTCATGCAATGGACTCATTGGTTCTCCGGCATGATGGAAGTCCAACAAACTGACCGAATGTATGACTGCCTGCCGATGTACCATAGCGTCGGAGGAGTGCAGGTACCGGGCGCTGTACTGATCGCAGGGGGCGCCGTCGTGATTAAGGAGAAGTTTTCGGCAAGCCAGTTCTGGAACGACATTTCCCGCTGGGACTGCACGCTGTTCCAATACATCGGGGAGCTCTGCCGTTATCTGCTCCACTCAGGCGCTTCAGACAAGGAAACCGAGCATCGTATCAGGCTCGCATGCGGAAATGGGATGGCGCCGGAAGTCTGGGACGCATTCAAAGACCGCTTCCGCATTCCTCGAATCCTCGAATTCTATGCCGCAACCGAGGGGAGTGTCTCCCTGTTCAATGTGCAGGGAAAGACTGGAGCGATCGGGCACATCCCGGCATATCTCGCGCATCGATTCTCACCGGTCCTTGTGGTCTTCGATGTGGAAACGGGCGAACCTGCGCGAGACGAGCAGGGATTCTGCATCCAGTGCGCACCGAACCAGCCTGGTGAAGCGATCAGCAAAGTCACGAGCGATACGTCGAACGTAGGTAGCCGCTTCGAGGGGTACACAACTCAGGAGGCTTCCGACAAGAAGATTCTACGCGACGTTTTTGAAAAGGGGGACGCCTGGATCCGCACTGGCGACTTGATGAGGAAGGACGAGAAGGGTTACTTCTATTTCGTCGATCGGATTGGCGACACTTTTCGCCGTAAGGGTGAGAATGTTGCGACCTCCGAAGTTTCAGAGGCGATCTGCGCATATCCTGGAGTCAAGCACGCCAATGTATACGGCGTTGCAGTTCCAGGTACGGAAGGGCGGGTTGGCATGGCGGCTCTGGTCGCGGAGAAAGAACTGGACCTGGACGGATTCCGCAAGCACCTCACCAGCCATCTTCCGCACTACGCACGGCCTCTGTTCCTGCGAATTCGAAGCGCGGTCGATTTGACCGGTACCTTCAAATACTCTAAAACCGACCTGATCCGCCAGGGATATGATCCGACCGGAAGTCAGGACGCGCTTTACTTCGACCACCCGGAATCAGGGGCGTTTGTTAGGTTGGACGAGCAATTGTACGATCGTATCCAGTGCGGCGGGATTCGACTGTAGCTCTCGGTTGCTTAGCGGCAGGTAGATTCAAGTTTCGGCCGACGATGGAAGGATGTAGATGCGCTTCGATCAGCTACAGGATGAGTTCGCGGCATGCGAAACAAACATTGCCGATGGGCCCATCGTTCCGAATGTGACAGCGGACCAGATTCGCGCCTACCTCGGGTCGCGCTACGACTTCAAGCGGAACATGGCGATCGACGAAGTCGTCGCAGATGTGGAAGGAATGTTGCAGAAGTGGCAGGTGCAGGTTACTCACCCACGCTATTTTGGCCTCTTCAACCCGAGCGTGACGCTGGCGTCAGTCGTAGCAGACACGCTAGTGGCGATGTACAACCCGCAACTGGCAAATTGGCGCACCTCTCCAGCCGCAAACGAGATTGAACGGCATACGCTCGGCTGGCTTGCCGGAAAGTTCGGTCTGCCCGAGAACTCCATAGCGACATTCACCTCAGGAGGAACAGAGGCCAATGTCTCAGCGGTTGTAGTTGCGTTGACTCATGCCTTCCCTGAATACGGTGAGCACGGTCTTCGACACCTCACGGGAGAACCAATCATCTATCTGACTGAGGAGACTCATCACGGATTCAACAAGATCGCACACATGGCAGGTCTTGGACGGCGAAGTCTCCGAGCGATCCAGACAGATAGCGGTCTGAAAATGAAGGTCGAAGATTTAAAGAGATGCGTGGCCGAAGATCGTAAGAACGGATCCCTGCCTTTCATGGTGATTGGGAACGGGGGGACAACGGCGGCCGGCGTCATTGATCCCTTACTGGAAATCGGACGATTCTGCCAGCATGAGGGACTGTGGTTCCATGCCGATGCAGCATGGGGCGGCGCCGCCGTTGTTTCACCTAGTCTGCGAGACTATCTGGCCGGAACCGAGATTGCGGATTCGATCACGTGCGATGCACACAAATGGCTTTCCGTTCCCATGGGTTGCGGGATGTTTTTCTGTCGGCATCGTGAGAGCGTGGCACAGGCCTTCCGATCCGACGTGACCTATATGCCAGGCAAAACGACCGGTCAAAATATCGATGCATCGGTGACCTTCGATCCGCTCACTCATTCTGCCCAGTGGTCAAGGCGGTTTATCGGACTTAAGCTGTTCATGTCGTTGGCGGAGCGTGGCGAAGCAGGTCTCGCCGGCATGCTTGAGCACCAGACCCGCATGGGGCAGGTACTGCGAGAGGCGCTGATGGCCAGCGATTGGCGCATCATGAATTCTACGCCGCTGCCGGTTGTGTGCTTCACCCGGGACCGGCTTGTTCCCACCGCATTGTTGGCAGCCCTTCGAGAGCGTCAGATCGCGTGGATGTCTGAAGCACAGATTAGCGGCGTTCCGGTGATTCGCGCTTGTATTACCAGTTTTCGAACAACCGAGCGGGACATCGAGTGGGTAGTGCGGGAGATGAATAGCCTCGCATCGGATATGGCGTTGGGAAAGACTGCGTGAACATCGCGATCCACCGCAACGACGCGGAATAACCGAAGGGTGGTTTGACCTATGAAACGGGAAACGATCGCAATACACGGGGGCTACGACGTTGACCCAACGACGAAGGCTGTGGCCGTACCGATCTACCAGACTGTCGCCTATGCTTTCGACAGCGCAGACCATGCTGCCGCGCTCTTCAACCTCGAGGCCGAGGGGTTCCGCTACACCCGCATCCAGAATCCGACCACAGCAGTGCTGGAACGGCGTATCGCCGCACTGGAAGGAGGGCTGGAGGCGCTTTGTGTAAGCAGCGGCCAGGCAGCGGTCAATTATGCGGTCCAGAATGTCACCGAACTAGGCTGCAACATCGTATCCGTCCCGCAGCTTTATGGCACCACGTACACACTCTTCGCACACATCCTGCCAGGGCAAGGTGTCGCCGTCCGATTCGCGGAGTCAGATCGTCCGGACGCAATAGCGAAGCTGATCGACGAGAACACTCGAGCGGTTTTCTGCGAAAGCGTCGGCAACCCGGCTGGAAATATCTGCGATCTGGAAGGGCTTGCGCAAGTTGCCCATGAACACGGCGTACCGTTGATCGTGGATAATACCGTTGCCTCTCCCATCCTTCTGCGACCGATCGAGCACGGTGCGGACATCGTGGTTGACTCGCTGACGAAATTCCTGGGAGGCCATGGGACGACACTCGGCGGAGCAATCGTCGACAGCGGAAACTTTGACTGGAAGCAACACGGATCGCGCTTCCCTGCCTTCGTCCAGCCTGATCACTCGTATCATGGTCTGGTCTACACAGAGTACTTTGGTAGAACAGCGTATATAGGACGCTGCCGCGCCGTCTACCAACGTTGCACCGGAGCGGTCCTGTCACCATTTAGTGCCTTCCTGCTCTTGCAAGGAATCGAGACCGTTGCGTTACGTTTGGAGCGCCATGTGGAGAACGGCAGAAAAGTGGCTGAACTGCTACGCCGTGACCCCAGAGTCGAGTGGGTCAAATATGCTGGATTTCCTGAGAGCCCATATTATGCCCTTGCACAGAAGTACATGGGGGGGAAAGCTTGCTCGCTCATGTCCGTGGGCATCAAGGGGGGGTACGCCGCCGCAATCAAATTCCATGACGCGCTGAAGCTGGTCACGCGGCTTGTCAATCTTGGAGACGCAAAGTCGTTGGTGTGCCACCCGGCCTCTACGACTCATCGGCAAATGTCCGCCGACGAACTGCGTAGCGCCGGCGTTTTGCCGGAGATGATCCGGTTGAGCGTTGGGATCGAGCACATAGACGACATTATCGAAGATTTGGATCAGGCGCTTGCGGCGGCCGCCTGCGCTGATGAAGTGGCGCCAAGCAGATCGTAACCACTACAGGGGGAGATGCCGATGCCAGTTTATCTGGACTCAGACCGATCAGGCAGCAACGGCCACGTGGAGGGTTTTACCTGGCCGCGTCGCAAGCCACCCTCGCAGCGACTTGAGCAATCGAGCAGGTCCGTTATCAGAATCGGGTTGATCAACAACATGCCACACTCGGCTTTCACAGCGACGGAGCGGCAGTTCATCTCTATTCTCGACTCAGCGTCCGATGGCATTCCGGTGCACCTGTCGTTCTACTCTCTGCCGGGCATCCCGAGACCGGAGCCTGGGGCAGAGGTTGGCGGAAACGTGTATTCGAGCGTTGAAGTACTTTTCGCGACAGACTTGGACGGTCTTATAGTGACCGGGAAAGAGCCAATCACACCGAGTTTGAAAGACGAGCCGTGCTGGGAAAGTTTCACGCGGGTCGTTGACTGGGCCCGAGAGAATACTTACTCGACGATATGGTCGTGTCTCGCCGCGCACGCCGCTGTTCTGTACCTGGATGGCGTCGAAAGGCGTAAGGGCGAAGAAAAGCACTTCGGCGTGTTCGAGTGTTCGCGGGTGTCGGATAACGCTCTAACAGAAGGATCGCCTTTGCGCTTTTCCGTTCCCCATTCGCGCTGGAATGGAGTTTCCGAAGATGAACTGACGGCCCGAGGATACTCCGTCCTCACCCGCACAGAGGGATCGGGAGTCGATTCGTTCACTAAAAAGGAAGACAGCCTCTTTGTATTTTTTCAGGGGCATCCGGAGTATGAGTCAGACACGCTTCTGCGCGAATACCGGAGGGATGTAGGTCGGTATCTCCGTCATGAAATGAATAGCTATCCTTTGCTTCCGCGCGGTTACTTCGACCGAAATACGGAGTGCGCATTGGCTGCCTTGAAGGAAAAGGCTATGACCCGGCGCAGCGAAGAACTGTTCACAAGCGTGGGGACCGCCCTGGAATCGGCCAAAGTTGAGAATACATGGCATCGAACGGCGGCACATATTTACGGGAACTGGTTGAAGTATATGTGCGCACGGAAGATAGATCACGAGCTTGCCGACGATGCAATTGTGGCATGATGGATTTCGAGAATCCTCGATGCTTTCCTAGTTCAATCGCGTTGCACACTATGCGACGTCCTGCACCACAAAGGCGTAAGCCTGTCTGGACCGCGATGCACCATAGAAACTTTAAAGTGAATAACTATTTGAAGGGTTAATATCGTGTTCTCAATGCGGTCCTCGATATGTGCTAGGAGGCTCTCTGAGGAACTTCAGTTGCAATCCACTAGGAACTCCTCCGTCATGTTACAAGATGTGACTCAAATATTTGGGCATCTCTGAGATACCGGCGTCACACCTGGCGGAGACGAGTGGAATATTTCATTAGCTAAGACTGAAGTAACATCCCATCGGAGGCGGGCATTGGCTATTAAGTGGTATGGTAATTCTTCCTCGATCTGTGTATCTTAAGAGTAACCAGTACTGCAACTGCAGAACCATTGCCAAAAACATCAAACCCAGCTTGTCGTCCCCTGCCCTCTTTACTTGCTGTGATTGATTGCAAATTGAAACCATTTCTCGTGATCAAGTAGAGAGATCCACACCAGCCGGTGGGACTGACATGGGCGAAGCCTGTTCGAAGTAGTACTCCGGGTTTACCGTCGTTTTGGTATGCTGGGAGAGGTAGTGGCCGCGACGGTAAGCGATTTGCCTTCGTATTTCGTAATACTGCCAGGTGCGAGCCGCGAGGTCAGCTCGACGTGATTGCAGAATCTAGCAACAAGGGGCGTTTTCTGGCACTGCTTTCACTGGGCTTGGCTCTAAAGAAGTCCATCACTGGCCATCGCATCACTTTAAATTGCCTATCCTGAGGTCATGATGCTCAAGTCAACTGTTACACGTGACAGGTTTTCATCGCATCCGGGAAAATGACCGGCTCGTCCGGAGGGATGGTGTAGAGCCGATGAAAAAGTCGGTAAATCAGCCTTCGCTCAGGCCAGCGCATTTTGGACAACTCCCGAGCCAGATCCGGCTCTTCATCGGGACAATCCAGCCAGGCGGAGGCTAGCAGAGGGTTGTTTGAGCCAAGCGCCAAAGCCTGCGGATAGAATGCGATTCTCTGAGGGGCACTAGACGCCCCATCAGCCAGGGCCGGTGGGGGGGGTACATTTTCGGTCCACGCGAGCCAAAGTGCCTCTGCCAAGTTACGGCCATTTCTCGAGTTATCTATAGGCAGATGTCCAAGTTGGGTTGCTCGTGGGTTCATTTCGAGCAGATAAGGAATTCCAGAGCCACTTTTGAGTAGGAAATCAAGGCCTAGGAAACCGGAATAGGAGAGCGCTTTCGCTAGCTTTCGCCCCGCGTCTTCGATTCTTGGATCATTCATCCGTTCCACAATCAACGCTGCTCCGGTGGCGTGCTGTGCGCAGAGCGTACGTACCTGGAGTGTGGCGAGCAGTTCGCCTTTAAAACATGCGTACATCGCATTCGCGGGAGTTCCAGCTACAAAGCTCTGCAGGGAAATCTTCTGGTCGAACTGGGTGTCCGGCAGGAAGAAAGCCATGATATCGTCATCCACGAGCCGGCGTTTCAACTTCGCTATCGCCGACGTGTTCCGATGTAACCGACGATAAGCCTCAATCAGTTCTTGGGGACTCGAGACAACGGCCACTCCTCGACCACCGAACGTCCCATCCCGCTTAATCACGGCCGGATAGCGCCAGCCACTCGCGTAATCTGTCACATCCTTCTCATTGCTCAATGGAATCGTCTGCGGAGTCAGAATCTGGAGGGACTCGGCCAGGGCCAGAAGATTGACGCGACTGCGGACTACCGCGAAACCTTTCGAGTCCCCCAACGACCGCGCTACCAACTCCCGATATTGTGGATGGCTTGCGGCAAGGCTGTGAAGCTGCAGGACTGCTCGATCATCGGTTGGCACAACGTAATCTGCCTGGGAGTCCTCAATCGAATCAATCAGTGACAGCTGGACCGATAAGCTGCGAATGGAACGACAGTGCTCAATGCCACGAATATGATGCAGCGGATGAACGGGTGGGCAAATTGCATGGACCCGACTCCCGAGGTCACGAAAGCGGATTGCGAGACGAGCAGCCAGCGGCCACCACAGGGTTGAATGTATCAATATAACTGGTGAGCTCTTGCGCATAGCCTGAACGACTGGTTGACAGTTCCTTCGAGGGACATAGGGCATAATCGCGGTAATGGAACGCGCAGATGCTCTTTCCCGGACTCATGCTACTTTTGACAGTGAGTAGATGGCTTCAAGCATGGTATCAAAAATGGTGGAGAGATAGGCTGAAATGCACTCAACAGTAATCGTGGGCTCCGGCCCGTACGGGCTTTCCCTCGCCGCTCAGCTCAATCCCCTAGGGGTTGATTATCGAATCTTCGGCCCCTGCATGGATACATGGGACAAGCACATGCCCCCCAACATGCTGCTGAAATCAGAGGGTTTTGCCTCGGACCTTTACGCTCCGGGCAACGGTTTTCCGCTCCGCGAGTTCTGCCGAGAGCGGGAAATTCCCTACGAAGACGTGGGCATTCCCGTTCGTCGCCGGACCTTTGCTGAGTACGGCCACGAGTTCCAGCGCCGGATGGTGCCCCGGCTGGAGCAGACGATGATTCGCCGGCTTAGCCAGGTTGCTGGCGGTTTTGAGTTGGAAACGGACGAAGGCCAGACTCTGCAGACAAGAAGGGTTGTGCTCGCGGTAGGGATCACCCATTTTGCCCACATTCCCGCTCCCTTTCTGGGCTTCTCCAGGGAGTTGGTTAGCCATAGCTACGATCACGGCGAATTGGGTCATTTCCGGGAAAAGCAAGTCTTGGTGATTGGTGCCGGAGCCTCTGCGGTCGATGTAGCTATCGATCTGAAGAACGCTGGCGCGGCCCCGGAACTTATGGCACGCGCTTCGTGCATCCTGTTCCATTCACCCCCTGCTGAGCCGCGTCCCTGGAAGGAGCGCCTAAGCATGCCGCGTTCAACTGTCGGTCTAGGCTGGCGCTCGAAATTGGCTGTCGATTTCCCGCTGCTCTTCCATTCGTTACCTCAGAGGCTCCGACACCGCACTGTAGCCCGGCACTTAGGTCCTGCACCGGGTTGGTTTGCACGAGCCGAATTTGAGGCCCAAATACCAGCCCATCTCGGCTGCCAACCGGAACAGGTGAGCCAGAGAGGCTCGCGGATTTGTGTCCGTTATCGAGACTCATCAGATGCCATCCAGGAGATTGAGATTGACCACGTCATCGCGGCAACAGGTTATCGACCAGTCCTGAGTGCACTTTCGTTCCTCGATGAAGCTCTGGCCGCTAAAATCAAGACCGCCGATGAGACTCCAGACCTCGACCGCGACTTCAGCTCCTCCGTCCCCGGTCTCTACATGGTAGGCCTGGCTTCAGCAAACAACTTCGGGCCGGTCTGCCGCTTCGCTTGCGGCGCCGAGTTCACGACTAGGCGCCTTGCTAGGCATCTAGCGCGCACGTAGAAAGAAGAGGACCTCTGCAACCGGCACAGCAATTTTCGCACCCTTCGGCGTGGTCATCCGTGCTGTTGCAAAATCACTGATCCGACTTGGGAATTGGAAATGCTGGAACCGCTCGCCGGTAAAACGAGTGATCTTGAAAGCGGGAGTGAGCAGTCTTCGAATTCTGAGACCCGAACCTTGGGCCGCCATAAAATGCTTTCATGAGGGCCGCGGGACAAAGTGGTGGCTTCACGAGGCTCGGGAAATCGGTATGCTGGAAAGCAACGCGGATCTTAGCTGGCTGGGTTGCGTGATTCCATTTGTAGAATTGACGTCCGCAAATTAATTGTGGAAACGCGCATTCGAGCGTGCGCTAGCAATCCTAGGGTATTACTATGTATTTCGTCCAGCGTGAGTCCGCATGAAAATCTGCATTGTCGCCGAGCACGCCTCAGCACGCTTCGGCGGGGAGGCGATACTCCCGGTTCATTATTTTCGCCTTTTGCGATCTCGCGGCATCGAGAGTTGGCTAGTCGTTCACTCGCGAACGCAGTACGAATTGGCGGAGCTGTTTCCCGAAGAAGTGGACCGTATCTTGTATGTTCCAGACCTGTGGATTCACAAGCTGCTGTTTCGTCTAAGCTGCTTTCTCCCGAGACGCATCTCTGAAGCCTCTTTGGGGCTTCTCAATCAGCTCATCACGCAGTTCTATCAACGATCGATCGTTCGCAAACTGGTCCGGACCCATCGGATCGATGTGGTTCATCAACCAATTCCAGTAGCTCCACGCTTACCGTCGGCGCTATTTGGTTTAGGTATTCCCGTCGTCGTCGGACCGCTGAACGGCGGTATGGACTACCCACCGGCGATTCGCCAGACCGAATCATGGATGACCCGAGCGACGATCGCCTTCGCCCGGTTGTTTGCGAATGCAGCCAACACGCTGCTGCCCGGGAAGAACCATGCAAGTGTCGTGCTGGTGGCCAATGAACGCACACGGCTGGCATTGCCCTCGGGAATTCGCGGAAGTGTACTCAAACTGGTGGAGAACGGAATCGACTTCAGCATTTGGGGAGGAGAGTCCACAACCACAGAGATCTTGGATTCACATTTTGTTTTTCTCGGGCGCCTGGTGGATTGGAAGGCTGTTGATGTCGTGATCCGAGCGCTGGAGAGAGTTCCAACCGGCGAACTCGAGATCATTGGCGACGGCCCAATGTTAGAGACCTGGAAGGCGTTGGCAAGTGAGCTTCGGGTGGCAGACCGAGTTCATTTTGCTGGATGGCTTCCACAACTTGAGTGCGCGGCTCGTCTGCGCATGGCCACAGCGCTGGTACTGCCAAGCCTTTACGAGTGCGGTGGTGCTGTTGTACTTGAAGCCATGGCAGCGGGAAAGCCTGTGATCGCCACCCACTGGGGCGGTCCGGCGGATTACATGGATGCATCCTGCGGGATACTTGTTGAGCCGGAGAGCAATGCAGCCTTGGTGACGGGTTTTGCTGAAGCAATGCAGAAACTGATCGATTCCCCCGAACTGGGGAGAACAATGGGAGTGGCCGGGCGCGAACGTGCTTTGCGAGATTTTGACTGGCAGCGGAAAATCGACACGATGATCGGTATTTATCGCGCGCTTGCGGAGAAATCGGACGTGCCTCGAGAGCTGACAGCGATCAACGGTCAGTCCACTGTAGTCTCCGAGCGTCACCCATCGTAGTTCAGGTAACCTAATGAATGATGTTTTTCAAAAAGTGAACCCGGATGCTGGAAGTCCTGCGATGACTTTGGACGCAGGACCTCGTAGTCGTTCAACCCCAGATGTGCCAGATGTGGAGCTCTGCCCGGAAAAACCATCCGATGTGGTGAGGGGATGTCGGCTTGTTTATCTTCTGAGCATCTATCCGGCCGTGTCGCACACATTCTTCTTGAACGAAGTTCGGGAACTGAGAAAGCTGGGATTCACAATCGAAGTCGCCTCCATAAATCAGCCCGACCTCTCACGCTCGACGATGCCAACCGCAGAAGCAGAAGAGACAGATGCGACGTTTTACATCAAATCCTTGGGAGGGGCACAAGCGGCGAAGATCGCAGCGAAGACAATTCTGTTGCGTCCACGTGAATTTTTCCGCGGGCTTGCGGCCGCAATGCGGCTGGGCCGTTGGGACCCGATTGCAACTCTCTATGCGCTTCTTTACTTTGCGGAGGCACTTATTCTGGGCGATTGGATGCGTACACGTGGTCATCGTCATCTGCATGTCCACTTCTGCGGGCCAGTGGCATCGGTAGGAATGTTGGCATCGATAACCTGGGGATTCCCCTACTCCCTCACCGTGCATGGACCAGACGAATTCTACGATGTGGAGAAGTTTTATCTTCGGGAGAAAGTCGAGCGCGCGAAGTTTATCGTGTGTATCAGCAATTTTTGCCGAAGCCAGCTTATGCGCATCGCGGCCCCAGAGCATTGGGACAAGATGCATGTCGTCCGGCTAGGCATCGATCCGCGCGTGTTCTATCCGATGCGGCAAGAGCGTGAGCCGGAAAACACACTGGAAATCCTTTGCGTAGGACGGCTGGTTCCGTCAAAAGGCCAACTTATTCTGTTACGCGCTTGCGCTCGCTTGATCTCCCAAGGTTGTGCAATCCAGGTGCGCCTGGTGGGTGCGGGACCGGACCGCGAACGCCTTGAGGCGTTCGCGAAGCAAATGAATATCTGCGCTATTTTTGAAGGAGCTAAGAGCCACGATGAAACCCGACAATTGCTTGGCCGCGCAGATATCTTCGCTCTGGCCAGCTTTGCAGAGGGTGTTCCGGTGGCACTGATGGAAGCGATGGCCATGGAAGTTCCCTGCGTGAGCACTTGTATTGCTGGGATTTCGGAGCTGATTCGCGATGGCCTCGATGGACTGCTGGTACCTGCGTCATCGGTCGAGGCGTTGACCTCGGCTATTCAACGGATTTTCGAGGATCCACTCCTGCGGCGCGGCCTTGGGGTTGCGGGTGGTAAGCGTGTACGAGAACTCTATAATCTACCGCAAAACGTAAGCTTACTTGCGCGCGTGTTTAACGAGCACTCACCGAGCAGCGATTGAACCCATGTTTTCATTTTGAGTCGTGACTCTAAATCCTCCGATCATCGCAAATGTCAATGTTTATGAAGGCACAAATGCGGGGACTCGACCTTCCGGCTTATCGGATCGGTGCTGATTGAAACCAGCTTTCTTTGGCAGTTGCCCTGAGTGGTCTTCTCAGAGTCCTCAGCACGGATAATGCTTAAAGCTAAAAATGGCAAGGCCTGCCCATGTCGGCAACGTCACATTGCATACCGTCTAATATGAGCGCAAGAACATTCTTGCAACACAAGTTGGCCTATGATGCCAAGGACTTTGACCTCTTCCTGTAACTAGACCATATTGAAGGGATATGTACGTACTGAAATCAGTCTCGACCCAATTCGACGTTTCCGTTGTGGTTGTGTCTTTCAACACCCGCGATGTACTGCGGGAATGCCTACTCTCAGTTTATCGCGAGACAGGTTCTCTGGCCGTCCAGGTCATTGTTGTCGATAACGCCTCGACAGACGGATCTGCCGCCATGATTGAGCAAGAATTTCCGCAAGCAGTACTGGTCCTGAGCGAGGTCAACTTGGGCTTTGGCGGGGCAAACAACCTGGGCTTCAAGTCGGCACTGGGACGCTATGTTGTGCTTCTCAATTCCGATGCATTTCTGACCGAGGGGTCACTTGAGCGCTCGGTGGCACATATGGACGCGAGGCCGCAAGCAGGGCTAGGCGGGGGACGACTCATCGGACGCGATGGCTCGTGGCAGCCTTCAGCGCGAATGTTTCCCTCAGTCTTCAGCGACTTGATTGTGCTCTCCGGACTCGCGGCACGGTTTCCACAATCACGTTTCTTTGGCCGTGCTGACCGGACTTGGGCCAACCAAATGGAGGCAGCGTCTGTTGACTGGGTTCCCGGTGCGTACTCAATCATTCGCGCCGAAGCTCTTGCGGCTACCGGCCCCTTTGACCCGCGTTTTTTTCTTTATTCCGAAGAGGTCGATTTGTGCAAGCGAATCAAGCAGAAGGAGTACGAAGTCTGGTATTGGCCTGATATTGCAGTCGTGCATGTCGGAGGTGAGTCCTCTCGCCAAATCCGCTCGCTCGAATTCTCCAAAAGTGGGGCGCAGCTTACTCTCTGGCGTATGCGGAGTACATTGCTCTATTATCGAAAGCATCACGGCCTGACCGCGTGGCTCGCCATGCTGCTCGAGATCATCTGGTATTGGATAAGGTCATATAGAAGACAGTTGAGTCGGGATCCGGATCGCCGCAACAGCGCCCGGGCCGATAGGCGCATGGTATCGACTATGAGCCAGGCGTGGCACGATACAAGAGGAGGTCGAATCTCTCCTTCGCAGCCATGGTGAACCGCGTAGTCTGGAGACCCCAACCAATGTTCGTTCGGAAACTTCATGCGCCGCAATCTTAAACTCTCTTCTTCTTCTCTCTTGTCCTCGCTCTTTCGGAGGACGGCAGCCTTACGGCGGGACTTAGGGCGCGTTTGGAGCCACGCGGTGTTCTCGTCCAGCATTGAGTCGCCGCTTAATGCATCAGTTGTGGTCCTCGGTCCGCCGGAAGTGCTGGGAACAGGAATGATTCGCATCGGAAGCAATGTGCTCTTGTACCAGTTCCTGTACCTGGAGACAGAGGATCAAGGATCGATCGACATAGGCGATGGGGTTGTGATCTCCCGCGGAGTTCATATCGTTTCCCGAGCAGGAATTACAATCGGCAACGGCACGATGATCGGCGAGTATACGAGCATACGCGACGCAAATCATGCCCGTATATCAGGTCTACCCATTCGCGACTCAGGCTATAAGGCGCAGCCTATAACTATTGGGAATGACGTGTGGATTGGGCGCGGCGTCGCTGTTCTAGGAGGGGTTACCATTGGGGATGGTGCAACTGTGGGAGCCAATGCGGTGGTCACCGATGACGTTCCGCCTGGAGCAACGGTGGTTGGCGTGCCCGCTCGGCCGGTCGGCGCACGAAGACGAGATGACCAAAAGAGTGAGCAGCATGAATCTCGGATGAGGTAACGCTCCATCCAGTTCCTTTGTTAGGATACGTCAAATAACTTCGCGACCGCCCGGTGGCATCACTACTGCCGTAGGTGAACTACTCAGTGAATCAGTACAGCTGCCCCTCTTTTCCATAGGTACTTCGATAACATACGTGGGTTACGCGCGTCATAGCCAAGTCAAGAAAATGACTATCAAAAACTCTCTACGAAAGCGAGGCTGCCATGAAGGAAATGATGATTGAAAGTGAGACTGTTTTGAAGGAACTTCTAGGCGAGGAGTATCTCCACAAACTCGATACTCTCGCGAAGGAGAAGGCCGAGGAGTATAAGAACAATAAACCTTTTCCCCATATCTATATTGATAACTTCCTGCCGGCGGAAGCAGCAGAAGCTGCTTTAAGGGACTTTCCCGAGCCTAAACAGCTCGCATGGAGCGAGTTTAATAGCCCCAATGAGAAGAAACTAGCCTTCGATGTCGTCGAAAGGCTCCCTTCAAGTGTACGGGATGTGCTCTACTTTCTTAACAGCCGCCCAATGATTCAGTTTCTTGAAGTGCTCACAGGGATCCAGGGCGCGATTCCCGATCCATACTATGTCGGTGGTGGCCTTCACCAGATCAAACGGGGAGGCAAGCTAGGAGTCCATGCAGATTTCAACTATCACACGAAACTCAAACTGGATCGCCGCATTAATCTACTGATCTATATGAACAAGGATTGGAAGGAGGAATACGGCGGACATTTTGAGCTCTGGAATCGGGATATGACATGCGCCGAGCAAAAAGTTCTACCTCTGTTCAATCGTTGTGCCATCTTCAGCACGACGAGCACTTCTTTTCACGGCCATCCAACACCGCTCGCCTGTCCGCCCGATCGAACACGTAAATCTATCGCGACCTACTATTATTCCAACGGCCGTCCAGAGGAAGAAGCCCACGAAGCCCATTCCACACTATTCCAGGAAACTCCGGGATTCAAACGCCCCGTTCAAAATGCCGTGCGAAGAGCTCTCCATGCAGTGACGCCCCCAATCATCGCAGATGCAATCAGACGAGTTCGTAAATAGGATAGAAGGCTCAAGTTTACAAGGCCGGAGCGCTCCAACTTTCGCTGGCATTGGCGGTCATGAGCGCGGTATTCTCAAGTTAACATTCGCTGAACCTCGTGGAGCGCCATTTCCAGGAAACTCCTCTGTCTGTTGAGGCCGTAATTGTTCGAAAACATCCGCGAAGATTGGCGCACATACGACGGCCAGCTTTCCCGTCAGGGTTTGTGGGCTATGACTGTGTACCGGTTTGGCAGATGGCGCTACAGCATTCGCTGGCGGTGGCTGAGGATGCCTTTTTCCTTCCTCTACAAGCTGCTGAAGCCACTCTCCGAGGTGCTGACAGGTATCGAGCTTCCATGTGAAGCAACACTAGGAAGACGGTTCCGAATCGATCATTTTGGGGGTATTGTTATTAGCGGGGACGCGGTTTTTGGGGACGATTGCGTGATCCGCAATGGGGTTACTGTGGGGTTGAGACATACCGGTCACCGCGGGGCGCCAATTTTGGGGAACCGCGTGGATGTAGGCGCCGGTGCCAAGATTCTGGGTGCGATCCGGATTGGAGATGATGTGCTGATCGGAGCCAATGCGGTGGTACTCGACGACGTGCCTTCAAACTCGAGTGCGGTTGGGATACCAGCCCGGGTAATTCCGCGAAAAACAGCAAACCCGACGGTAAACGAAAAGATGAAGACTGAAGAGTCGGGTGAAGGGCGGGGCGTGCGTGCGGGAAGCCTTTGAGAACGTTCACGAAGTTCATAGCGATGCCAACCTTCCGGCAATTTCAATTGTCGTGATCGGACGCAACGAAGGTGCACGCTTGGCTAAATGCCTTGAGTCCATCTTGCAGGTTCGGGACGTTCACGAAAAAGAGATTATCTATGTGGATTCTGCCTCAACAGATGGTAGCCCGGAAATGGCCGCCCGGTATGGGGCGATTGTCATCGTGGTTCATCCCGAGAGACCAACTGCGGCGATTGGCCGCAACGCCGGTTGGCTGCGTGCTGATTCCGATCTGGTTCTGTTTCTGGATGGAGATACGGTGTTGCATCCAGACTTTCCTCGGGCGGCGGCTGAAGCGTTGTCGTGTCAACCTTCGGTCGCGGCTGTGTGGGGGCACCGGCGTGAAATCCATCCAGAGGCTTCCATCTTCAACCGCGTCCTCGATCTCGACTGGGTGTATCGCCCTGGATTTACGGAATTCTGTGGCGGCGATGTGCTGATGCGCAGAAATGCTTTGGTGGAAGTTGGTGGATTCGATGAGCGTCTGATCGCAGGAGAAGAACCTGAGCTTTGCAGACGCATGAGGTCTCGTGGGCACAAGATTCTTCATATTGACCACCCTATGACAGGACATGACCTGCAGATTACGCGGGTAAGCCAATACTGGCGGCGCGCTACGCGAGCAGGCCATGCCTACGCGGAAGTTTCAGAGCGCTACCGCGGCAGTGAGGATCCATCATGGGACTTGGACCGAAGACGCAATATCATGCGCGGCAGCTTCTGGACACTCTCATTTGTTGCGGCGATTGCGGCCAGTGTGAGGTTTGGGCTTGTTCCTATTGCACTTTGGTTGGGATTGCTGCTGCTGCTATCTCTGCGCTCGGCATGGAAGGCGCGATGGAAGACAGGAAATCAGATCACGTTGCTGCTCTTCGGAATCCACTCGCAATTGCAGCAAATTCCCATCGGAGTAGGACAACTGCAGTATGAATTGGGAAAGAGGCGTGGGAGAGCGAAGGCCTTGATCGAGTACAAAGCGCCGCGCGCCGATTGAATCCCGCGAGCAAGCTTCTCTCGTGCTTTCGCGCCAACCATCAGCGATTGAACCCGCTGATCCAAAGGATGCTCCTAATGCCCAAGTCTAGAAATGTAGAGCCTTCGCCAAATCCTGTGGTCCACGTGGCACCCATAGATGAGCGCGAGGATGAGATGAGACACACAGCTGCGGCAGACGGACAAAGCATCGAACTCAGCATCATAATGCCGTGCCTGAATGAGGCGGAGACGTTAGGAACCTGCATTAAGAAGGCGTCCGCATTTCTGAAGCGCTCCGGGATTAATGGAGAGATTGTAATCGGCGACAACGGCTCCACAGATGGATCTCAGAAAATTGCGATAGATTCTGGAGCGAGAGTGATCAATGTTCCGTTCCGCGGATATGGAGCGGCGCTGTTCGGCGCCTCAAAGGCTGCACGAGGGCGCTGGATCATCATGGGCGATTCGGATGACAGCTACGACTTTCTCAACCTAGAGCCCTTCATAGAGAAGTTGCGCGAAGGTTACGAACTCGTTATGGGAAACCGTTTCAAAGGTGGAATCCTAGAGGGCGCGATGCCCTGGAAGAACCGATATATAGGTAATCCTGCACTCTCCGGCATCGCCAATCTGTTGTTTAGGAGTCCGATCGGGGATTTTCATTGCGGTATCCGTGGTTATAGTAAAGATGCGTTCGAGCGCATGGACCTGCGCACAACTGGCATGGAATTCGCGTCGGAGATGGTGATCAAAGCGAATCTGATGAAGCTGAAGATCACAGAAGTGCCAACAATCTTAAAAAAGGATGGCCGCTCCCGGCCGCCTCACTTACTGCCGTTTCGCGACGGCCTCAGACATCTTCGCTTTATGCTTCTTTACAGTCCGAATTGGCTCTTTTTTTATCCCGGATGTTTGTTGATGGCTCTTGGAATATTGGCCGGGGGTGCGCTTTTGGCCGGATCGGTTCGAATTGTCAGCGTTACCTTCAGCACAAATACGCTCATTTACTGTGCTTTCATGGTCGCGATAGGCTTCCAGAGCATTCTGTTCTCTATGCTTTCCCGCGTCTACGCGATACAGCAAGGGTTATATCCGGCTGGGGTCAGCGATGGCTGGCTGTATCGAAATTTGAGACTGACTCGGATTCTGGCTGTCGGTTTGGCGATCACCGCAATCGGTGTCGCCCTTCTTGGTGCTGCTTTGGTGGAGTGGAAGTCGCACTCGTTCGGAGAACTCGATTTTCTGACAATCTCACGACTCACGATTCCCTCGGCCACGACTCTCATGATTGGAATAGAGATGTCCTTGTTCAGCTTTTTCTTCAGCACGATGATGATGGGTGTAAACTATTACGAGTTTTTGGTAGTTACGGAATTTGTCGAAAATAATGCCACCTGCGAAGCGCCGGGCACGTGCGCATCCGGCAGAGCAATATTGAAGTCGAGGCAGCTATAGATCGCGATCAACCCTGGGTCTATTCAAGGTCCAGTACGTACGCTCTCCCATTGTCGAAAAGATGACGATGGGTCTTGCTGAGCAAGACGAAGTCTTTCTGGATGACACAGGCATACTGTGCCTCTCGCGCCATCCAAGGCATCAGTCTATTTAGCTCAGGTGAGGTTCGCTTGATGCATTCGGTGTATGGAAAATTAGCCTCATCGGCGTAGGAATATGCGACATAACGAATGGAGTGGTCAAGCAGATAGCGGTCAAGGTCCTGTGGATCTCCGTTGAGCGGCATCCCGGGCGGCAGGCTGGCCGATCCGGGATAATCAGCAATCCACACTCTGTTGCGCTGGAAGTCGAAACCGTAAGACTCGTCGGTGCGCGCCAGCAAAGTGGCCCCAGGGGGAACCGACTGCTGCATGGCGCGGTCTTCGGCTAAATGCGCGGCTTCCGGCACTTTTTCACTTTCCCTCAAGATGTTGACTTCGAGCAACTTCAGCCAATTCCGTTCATCGGATCCCGGTGTCCGGTCTTCAGGATTCGAGGCCAAAGCAATGACGAATGCGAAGGCGGTAAAGACGATTGCAACATATTTTGCCGTTTTGCCAGTTCCTCTTGCGCGAACGAGCAGGTAGGCAACGATCAGCACGTTCACTGCCCAGATAGTGGTGATGCTATAGCGAAATACCTCCTCGTGAACGAGGATGCCAATCAGGGGTGGCATGACCGCTCCGGTGAGTACCGCAGCGAGGGCCACCTGCCGCTCTGATGCCTGCTCACTGTCGGGCTGGAAGAAAATCATAACTGCGGTAACCAGGAATGGCAGGCTGAGCAGCGCTGCAATCCTCAACCAGACGGGCGTTCCCTCGGGAGCGGCAGCATGCATGTAAGAACTGACATGAAAGCCGTGCCCCAGTAGCGGGTAAAGCGGCGTGCCGCATTTGACTTTGGAATCGATCATCCAGGGGAGCATCATCGCCAGCACTCCTACCGAGATCACCAAGCAAGCTCGAAGGACACGAGGCAGACTAGAACGAGGCAGTTCCGTCGCCAGAAGGAAAACGGTGAAGAACCCCGCACTGGGAATCACGGTCGATTTGAGCGTACATGCCGTGCCCGCCACTACGCCAAACAGCAGCAGACGTCGCAGGGAGAAGCGTTCGCCCAGCCGCGGCTCGAACCAGACCAGCGCCAGTAGGAGGAGAAGTGCTGCGGGAAGGACCACGCTGGTGGTGTTGACGCGCCGGTCTGGCGTGAGCACCAGCACGGCAAGCACCCATAGGGACTGGCTCACGGAAAGCCGGAGATGTCTACAAAGCGCTACAGCAAAGAGGAAGAACATCGCCAGACCGATGGATCCGTCCACAAGGTTTAGAATGCGCAAATCTCCAGTTGGGGCTATGGCTATCGCTTGAAGATAGGTCATTCCACCCAGCGTAGTCTGGATGCGGCGCTCGCTAAAGGGGTCGGGAGCGAAGCTGCCGCTGGCCAACATCTTCAAGGGGAAGGCTAAGTATGCCTGATTGTCGTCGTGTGGATTGAAACTCCTTCCATTCATCTCTACGAATGCGCCCATGCGAACGATCAATACAAACGCGATCAAACCAAATGCCAGCGTGGTCTGCCAACCCCTGGGCCGCAACTGCTCGATTCGGTCGAGAAAGCCGAGAGTACGCTTACGCTCGTAGGTCAAACTGAAAATGAAGAGAGCCGCGCCGATGAGTACATCCGCTATGACCACCGGCCGCCTTACCAGGCCGAGCAGATTGAGCACTGCACCCGTGAAGACCACAACGCCAAGACCTATTCCTGGAGCGAGAAACTTGGTTTCCGAATCATAACTGCTAAATAAGCGCAGGATAAGCCAGCCAAAACCAGCGCAAGCGAGAGCAATACATAGGCCCCAAGCGAGAAACAGAATAAATATCAAGCTCTATTTCCTCCATCCCAATGAGAAGGGGTCCAGATTGGCCCATAGTCGAGCCATCTTTTCCTGCCCACGACATTCCTCTGAGGAAAAGAATGCGGCCCGCGAATACCAGGAAGGCAATTTCTGCCGCTTGAACGATGTGGGTGGATCGGTGTTGAACGGCGCGAAGCTCCCTGGGGATCTAGGCTTCGGGCTGCGGCGCACAGCTCAGAACAATTGAGCCAGCCGCCGGGCGACACAATTCTCGCCACAAGAAGCTTTTCGCTCTTTTCAGAATCGCGCAAGCATCGCCTCGGTGCTTAAGGTTTCCTGCAACAGGATGGTGCCAGAGTAGTGAATTCGTTGCGCAACAAGTGCTTGGGGACGACTTCGGGGTCGAAGGACACAGGGCGCATGACGTTATAGTTCCGACCGTTCTGACTAACTAACCGGAACTATAACACAAGCCGTAGCACCGGTCAGATCAAAGACCCCGTGCCGCAGTGCCATCGCATTTGGACTTAATGCCCGCGCATGGCAGGTCCTTGAGCTGATTTAGGCAGCATCGGTCGTAACTAGCGCTACCGAAAACCGTTATTGCTCGTAATGCTAAATTGACGCCGTATGCAAGCGGACATTGGCTTTGGCTTTCTTGAGGATTCGGATGTCAAGGGAATGCCAAATCCAATTGCTTTGGAGTCCTGACTGTGTTGTGGGGGCACTTCGGCCTCCGGTGTACAATGAGGGGTCAGTCGATTGGAATTGCCGCGAGCGGATGACCGCGACATCAACGAAAACGCTGCATGAGCGTGCTTCTCCTTGTACCGGGTCTAATCTCGCTCTTCCTCGTTTGGCGAGGACGGATCGAGACCGCATTTCTGTCCGTTTTCCTGCCGTGCCTCTTACTCCTTCCTGAGGACTACTCCCTTCGGATACCTCATTTGCCGCCCTTCTCGGCAGCGGAATTTGCTCTGATCCCACTCGGCGTTGTCGGACTTTCACGGTTGATTCGCAGCGGCTCCTTCGCATTGATGGATATACTCGTCGTTCTTTTTGCGGCGAGTGAGGGTCTGAGCGAGATTCTGCACGCGCCTATCCTGAACGACGGAATCTTATCCGGCATGGGTGCTTTTGTTTCCATTGTTTTGGCGTACATGGTGGGAAGACAGTTGATCGAACCTGACCTCCGCTTCGCCACAATCCGAAGGTGCGTCATCCTGGTACTCTTGGATGGCCCTCCCGGCCTGTACGAGTGGAGAATGGGACAGAGCCTGTACGGAATACTCGGCGAGAAATTCCTGGGTGTCTCAATTCAATACAACGGAGGTGCACAGATCAGGAATGGGCATGGAAGAATGGGCTTGGTGTTCGGCGGCAGCGAACCCGGAGGAATCGCCTTTGCAATGACCTTTTGCCTAAATGCATGGCTGGTGTACCTGAGGAGAGTCAAGGCCTGTGTCGATCTTGGAAAAACACTGACAACGTTCGAGAAGTACCACCTGCCCGGTCTGCTCTTGCTCTTGTATGTGTGGTTGACGCAAGCGCGCGGACCACTGATCGCATTGGCTGCCGGCTATCTCATCCTTCAGATTCCCCGATTCAAGAACACCAGACTGATGACGTTTCTGGTCGCTGCCCTGCTTTTCGCCGGTTATATGGCAGCGTCGGCATATTTCTCTTCCTATACGAATGTCAGCGGCGACTACAGTACCCTCAGTGAACAGCAGACCAGCGCGATGTACAGACGCGAAATGAACATAGTGTATGCTCCGGTCGCAGAGGCGGGAGGATGGACGGGCTGGGGTGTGCGTGGCATTCCAAACATCGGAGGAAAGACGTCGATAGACAATCACTACCTGCTCGTCCACCTTGCCTGGGGCCGGCTCGGTTATATCCTCTTTGTACTGATCGTTTGGGAAAACATACGCGTCTTATTGGTGCGTTCATGGAAGTTCAAAGCTGCGCAGGATCGCGCGTTTGTTTTCTCCATGCTGGCCGCAATGACGGTTCTCTGGATCACGCTTCTGACGGTATATATGGGGGGGCAGTTGCCGGAGATTTCTTTTCTCCTGATGGGTTGGATCCAATCGATGGTTCCGGGGAAGGCAGCAACATCTTCCGACGTGCAAGTTGTAAAGAATCGAATTAAGAACTTTTCATTCCGGAAAGTTTTCACTTAGCCGGAGTTCGCGACTTCACGCAAGGTCCAGTCACACTGTTCCAAGGTGCATCGCGCGTTTTCAGATGTCAGCTCCAGGACCCTAGATTACAATTCTTCAAAGGGACGCTAATGACAATCGCTTTGAAAGGGATCTTCCACCATGGATGAGTCAGATATTTACGCTAGGTTAACGAAAGTCTTCGAAGACGTCTTCGATGATGACTCGATTACTGCGGCTCCTGCTCTGTCAGCCAAAGACGTGGATGGATGGGATAGCCTGACCCATATTCGGCTGATACTTACCGTCGAGAAGGTTTTCAAAGTCAAATTCTCAACTTCGGAGGTCGGCAGAATGGAAACCGTCGGTGACCTGGTGGCATTGATCAAGGCTCGAACCTGAAACAAGAACAGTTGTAGCCTGCAACTGAAACTGTAAATGCATTGAAAGGTCTCTCGCCGCTCGGGTATGTGGGTTTATGCGGGATCACCAAACTCAAAATCGGTCAGAGTATTAGAAACTCCAGTAGCTTGTCCGGTTTGAAGGAGAATCATTGAACTGGCTCTACGTGAAGTCTCTGCTTATTCGTACCCCGCTTGAAGAGCCGGCGCAGCGGCTGCGGGATTTTACTGGAATCTTGAGGCGGCTTAGATATCCTGAGCTTCATGACATCTATATGGAGCAGAATCGGATTGATCAGGCTATGCGGAAAATCATCCAATCCGACGTCAATTGCATTGATATTGGCTGCCACATCGGATCTTCCTTGAGCTTGATGCTGCGCCTTTCGCCGCGAGGCAGACATATAGCATTCGAACCAGTACAGGAGAAGGCAGAGTGGCTCCGCCGGAAGTTTCCCGAAGTAGAGATTATGGCGTTGGCGCTAGGTGATAAGCGCGAAAGACGCGCCTTCTTTCAGGACGCCTCGCATCCGGGATTTAGCGGCTTTGCCTCGCATCCGGGATTTAGCGGATCTGCGAAGCACTCCGCAACCCGGGATGAGGTTATCGAGCAGACCGTTGATTGCGAAACGCTTGATAATGTAGTAGGAGCCGACCGGAAATACACGTTCGTTAAAATCGATGTCGAAGGTGCGGAACTGTCGGTGCTAAAAGGTGCGCGCCAGTTAATTGCGCGCGACACTCCGATCATTCTCTTTGAGAGCAGCCACGATGGAGCGATGAGACTTGGCTTCAAGCGCGACGACCTGTTTACCTTCTTCGTGGATGAACTGGGATACAAGGTCTTCTTGGTCAAAGACTTTCTGGAAAAAAGGGCAGCGTTGGATCTCACGGGTTTCCAAAGAGCCGCAGTGTATCCTTTCCAGGCATTCAACTTTTTAGCCATTCCCAATGCGATTACTCATTAACCTAAATAGCTCCCTGGTTTCTACCCTTTGGCCTCTTAAGCATCTTTTGGCGAACGAGATTGGTCTCCACGCAGATCTTACGAGAATTATGGAGGTAGGAAATTGAAGCGTGCGCTAGAATATTTCAGTTGGTGCAGTGAGGCGCAAGGAAGGCTTGGGCGACGATTCACAATTGATCAGGCGCAAATTCCCGTCCGGCTTGGGGAAATATTTCAACACGTGTTTAAGGCCTATTCGACAGTCGGCGAAGGATGTAGATAGTTGGGATACCTTTACCTGCATCTGCCTGTCATTTCTTGTCGAAAGGCGCTCGATATCAGATTCTCTAAATTGGAGATCGCGAAACTGAAGAATGCGGACGGCTTGATGGAGCCCATTAAAGCGCGAACCTGATGCAATGATTCTTGCCTCACGGGTGCATTGACCGGAGCATTTATGCGTCCCCGGCATCGTGAGCTTCAACGCTTGCGATTCGAGTGGGCCAAGAGGTGCGTTAAATTTTTATGTCAGATGTAAGAAGCACAGACTGTGAAGAAGAAGTATAGAAAACCAGGTACAGGAATATTGCCAATGAGCTTACTCTATACAGAATTGCAATGGCTGCCGCAAGCGCCTCAGGATTTTTCTGAAAGACTAAAGACTACGGGCCATTCAGTCGGCCCTTTGGGGCGCGAATTGCAACTTCTGGCCTCGTATTCGCTGGACTTGAACCAATTGACCAAGTTGGCCAAAGCCACCAGCAAAGCGCGCTCAAGTGGCAAGTCTTTAGATCCGCTGGTCCCTTTCCGTCTTGCCATCCTGAGCAACTCGACAATCGATTTGATGGTGCCCGCGCTGGTAGCAAGTGCCTTGCGACGCGGCATAGCTCTTGAGGTCATTCAGCCTTCCTACGACCAGGTAGCTCAAGAGGCGCTGACACCCGATTCAAAAGTAAATTCATCGAGACCGGATGCGGTACTCTTCGCGCTCGATTATCACGCCCTTCCTTTGAAAATATCTCTTGGAGATCGCGAGGCTTCGGCCGCTAACATTGAGGGAGTCATAGGCTATCTGCGGTCGCTTCGCAATGGTATCAAGGCGAACTCGAACGCGGTTTGCATTTTTCAAAGCTTCGCCCCACCCGCTGAAACGCTGTTTGGCAGTCTCGACCGAGCGCTCCCCGGCTCGATTCGAAACCTGATCGACGGAATCAACCGCGAACTTGCTGACCTTGCGCTCCATTCGGGCGATGTCCTGCTGGACGTCGCAGGACTGGCGGAGACCGTCGGTCTTGCGAACTGGCATGATGCGAAACTTTGGAACTTGGCCAAAATTCCCTTTTCGGACGAACTCATTCCGCTCTATGCCGACCACGTTGCCCGTATTGTCGCAGCCCTTCGGGGCAAGAGTGGAAAGGTTCTCGTCCTCGACCTCGATAACACAGTCTGGGGCGGGATCATCGGAGATGACGGCATCGAAGGCATCAGGATCGCCCAGGGAGACGCCACCGGCGAGGCCCATCTTGCGCTGCAACGTTTTGCTCTCGATTTGCGCCAGCGCGGAATTGTGTTGGCCGTGTCATCGAAAAACAATGATGAGGTTGCCCGCGCCCCCTTCGAACAACATTCGGAGATGTTACTGAGGCTTGACCACATTGCGGTCTTTCAAGCGAATTGGAACGACAAAGCTACCAACATTCAGGCCATCGCCGAGGAGCTTTCACTAGGCCTAGACTCAATTGTTTTTCTAGACGACAATCCGGTTGAGCGCGGCCTAGTTCGCAAGCTGCTTCCTGAAGTCGCAGTCCCGGAACTCCCGGAAAACCCGTCCGACTACGCTAGAGTTCTCGCCGCCGGCGGTTATTTTGAAGCAGTTTTCTTGGCACCCGAAGATCTCAAACGTGCCAGCTTCTACCAGGAAAATGCGAAGCGAGCTAGCCTGCAAAAACAGTCAGTTGGCGTTGATGCGTATCTGGCTTCTCTGGATATGACCATCACCTTCCAGCCATTTGAAGGGAAGGGTCGTACCCGTATCGTACAACTCATCAACAAATCCAATCAGTACAACTTGACTACGCGCCGTTATACCGAGCCTGAGATACTAGATGTGGAGAGAGACCCCGAGGTGTTCACGCTACAAGTACGTCTGGCGGATATCTTTGGCGACAATGGCATGATCAGCGTCGTGATTTGCAGACCCGATGGGAATGAGTCATGGGAGATCGATACCTGGCTGATGAGTTGCCGAGTGCTTGGACGCAAGGTCGAACACATGGTTCTTCGCAAGATTGTCGAGCACGCGCGCGCAGCCGGCATTCAAAGGCTGATTGGTACTTACCGGCCAACAGAGCGTAACAAGCTTGTTGTTGATCACTATGCCAAGCTTGGATTCACCAAGGTACGCGAAGAAGAGTCAGGTTTGACGGAGTGGGAGTTACTGATCGAGAGTACGACAGATTGGGAGATATTGCCCATGAATGTTGTCTCGGTCGGCTTTGCGACTGCGGCGGAAGCGACGGTATCATGATCCAATCAGGTCTGACCGAAGCTGAGGTCGCAAAGGAGCCTAAGTCGCGGAGTCGAGATTGGGTACTCTTGCCTGCAGTGAGTCTACTGACGATTTGTATCATGGCAGTTTCGGCCGAGCTACTTTCGAGGTGGTTCTATCCCGTCACTCAGGTAGGCTTTCAGAACTGCTTTGCGACGAACGATCCAACGGGTGACGGGGCCGTAAAGCCAAATAGCGTTTGTTGGGAACAGACCGCAGAAAGCCCTTTGAAGGCTGAGTATAGGTTCAACAGCAGAGGACATCGCGCGGACACCGAGTTAGCCCCCAAGCAGCCAGGTACGTACAGGATTGTGTTGATAGGTTCGTCAATTACCCAGGGTCTGTTCATTCCTCGAGAAAAAACATTTGCCGCTCTGCTTCCAGATGAACTTTCCATGAAGACCCGACGAAAGGTCGAGGTGTACAACGAAGCCACGGGGGGGAAATTTAGAGGTGGACCATACCCAACGCAGAACTCTGCGCAACATTTCGATCAGGTGCTGGCAGCTCAACCGGACCTGATTCTCTGGGTAATCACTCCGACGGATATTACAAACGCCGAATCAAAGGAGAGTGCGGATTCTCCAGACAGGGGGGGCATTCAGGAGGCTCCACAATCAGCAACAGGATCTGAGGTGTCTCGGAGTTTTTGGAACAAGATTGCAGCTTCCATCGCCAACGGAACCTTCGGCGAGAGGTTGAAATCCCGTTGGGAAGACACCCGAACATCCATAGTGCTCAAGCATCTCCTGATCGCGAGCGAGAGTCAAGATGAGTACATTAAGTCTTATCTCAAAAACGGGGACAACGCCAACTTTCTCAAGATTAAGCCTGACTCCACATGGCAAACGCAACTGCAATACTTCGATACCGAGCTTGAAGAGATCGCAGGGCTTTCTAAGAATGCTAGGGTGCCCCTTATCGCAGTATTCGTGCCGAATCGCGCTCAGGCAACGATGCTATCGAATGGCGACTGGCCGGCAGGCTATGACCCATTCAAGCTGGAAGACGAAGTCCGCGACAGCATCGTGAAAAATGGTGGGCGTTTCATTGACATCCTCGGTGACTACCGTCGCATCCCCGCCCCTGAGCGGGACTACTTTCCCTTAGACGGCCACCCCAATTCCGAAGGGCACGCAATCATCTCGAGGTTTCTGGCCAAGGAGTTAACTGGCGGTGTGGTACCGGAGCTAAAAGCGGCGACTCCACCCAGTATCGCAATGGAGCCTTGATCACAATAATGGATACAGCATCCCTGCAATTTGTGCTGTTCGGATTGATAACAGCGGCGATCTCGAATCTCAGCCGCTCCCGCGTTTGGCGTTCTATCGTCATCATGTTGGCCAGCTTGATTTTTCTGGCAGTTCTGGCGAGGAGTGCTGTAGCGTTGATCCCCATGGCCGCATTCTTGCTCTTTGGCTATAGCGCTCTCGCTATGCGGGAGCGCGCCAGGATTGGCTGGGCTGCCTGGAGCATTCCGGCAGTGATACTCGCTTACCTGTGGTTGAAAAAATACACGTTCTTGCCGGAATGGTCCTTCCTGCACTTTCCCTACTTCACTCTCGGACTTTCATATATATTCTTCCGTGTCCTGCAACTTTTGATCGAAGCGGGTGAAGGAGCCGGAGCAGAAGAAAAGCCGCACATCAGCTTTGGCGCCTACCTGCTCTACACGCTGAATTTCACGACTTTGGTCTCCGGTCCGATTCAGCGCTACGATGAATTTGCGCGAAACCAGTTCGCGGTCCAGCCTCTACCTCTCGAACCAAGTGTGATTGGACTGCAACTGGAGCGCATTGTTCGCGGGTTTTTCAAAGTCAACGTATTGGCCATGCTGCTGCATATGTTGCAGGAAAATGGGCTAGAACAACTTACGCAGCACGTTTCGATCGAGCACAAAATGTTCTCTGCGATCCAATTGACGATCGCATACCCGCTTTTTCTCTACGCCAATTTCTCCGGTTACATCGACATCGTGATCGCATTAGCACGCTTGATGCGAATTCGGCTCCCCGAAAACTTCGATCGCCCGTTCTCCGCGTCGTCATTCCTGGATTTTTGGAATCGGTGGCATATAACGCTCTCAACATGGCTCAAGACCTATGTTTATAATCCGCTGCTGCTCGCACTGATGCGGCGGATTTCGTCGCTGTCTGTGCAGCCATTTTTGGGTGTCGTTTGCTTTTTCGCGACATTCTTTCTGATCGGCGTCTGGCACGGGCGCACCTCGGAGTACATTGTGTTCGGTATCCTTCAGGGCGGGGGTGTCGCGCTCAATAAGCTCTGGCAACTCTGGCTTACACGCGCCCTCGGCCGTAAACCTTACAAGGAGCTTTCCAAGAACTCGATCTACATTGCCTTTGGCCGCGGCCTGACGTTTAGTTGGTTCGCCTTCACCATGTATTGGTTTTGGGCGAACTGGATGCAGATCGGTACGATCTTTTCAGCACTAGCTGTTATTTCATGGCTCGGCGTGTGGTTGGCGATCTGGTTCGGCGCCACAGCGGTATTAGCTATGTGGGAGCTAATTCGCGCGGCGTTGTTGAAGCTCCGAACACCGGAAGGGCCCGCGCTCACCAGCCGCTATGCCCGAATGGTTTACGCAACCACTATGGGCGTGATTGCTCTCGTCATCACAGTTGTCCTCAATCAGCCTGCTCCGGGAATCGTCTACAAAGCATTCTAGCGAAATACGAATCTCAAACAAAAAGTAGATTGTAAGCGTGGATTCCTGACCGTCGGGAGAGAGGAAGTTAGTTCTCCATCAATCGTCTAGTCGACCTGTTTCCTTTTCACATCCATTCATAAATCGAGGTTCCCGATTTTGATCTGTCCTGGTAACTACGCGACCGAGGACTAGAGTAGTCACCCTTCTAATTCGCTCGAGAAAAGTGTGGAGCGGGTCGGAGTATTGGAGCGGGCTCAGAATTGCTTCGGCTACACCACTGCCGACTTAGCGCGCCCACTCAGTGACAAGAGATTGCGATCAATTTCAGCGGATATTCGGAGAGCGTTTGCTGCAATCGTGAGGGACGGATTGATCGCTCCACTAGTTGGCATGAAAGAAGCATCGGCAATAAAGAGATTACTGATGCCATGCGCCCGGCAGTCTCGATCAACTACTCCGGTGGAAGGGTCGTTGCTCATCACGCAGGTGCCGCAAGGGTGACCGAAGTTGAGTTCAATATCTTGGGTTAGAAAAGTCAAACGCCTTTCCTTCAAGCGAGCGGTCAAAAGCTTCCGAAGGTATGCGGCTCGGTCACGCAGCTCAGCCATGATCGTGTATTTGACACTTACGCCATCGGCCTCGTCTTCATTAATTACAACGCGATTCTCTGGGTATGGGAGGTCCTCAATAAGGTTCACAAAGATAGTACCGCGACCGAATCTCTTGACTGTCATTGCCGCCGGAATTCTTAGAAAGGCTCTAAGGAACCTAAGATAGGATGGCGAACTTTGATCAAAGCGTTGATACAAATGCATCAGGAACTCGCCATATCCCATTGCAAATCCGGTCGACTGAACACATCCGCAGCGCTTGCCGTCCACATAATAGAAATCTCGAAATGAGATGGATTTACGTGGACCCGAACTTGATAGGTTCTGACTCGGCCACAAGGCAAAATTCTGTATTGCATGGAACATCAGGTTACGGCCCACCAGGTCAGAATGATTTGCCAGACCATTAGGCCAATGGTCGTTCTTAGACTTCAGGAGTAATTTCGGAGTGTGGATCGCGCCCGCCGCCAACACGAACACTTTGGCCTGGACTCTGATCTGCTTGTCACGTTGAGCAACGATCGCACATGTTACGCGATCGGGAGTGGATTCAAGTCGAACCACTTCACTGCGAGCCATGATCGTTGGCTTCTTCTGGGACTCAGCAAGTACAGAGCGGATGTCTGCCCGACAGTTCTTCTGGCACAACCTGCCGAGGCATTCATCGCACCCCGGAAGGTAGCGAATGCCCACGTGCAGTCTGTAAGGGTGAAGCCCATTCTTTTGGAACAAGCGCACAAAATCCGTATCGCAAGGCCCCAATGGCGGCGGTTCCAAAAGATGATTCGCTCCATAAGCGCTGAGTGGGTCATTCGTTCCAGCAACATGGAGCATCCGCTCAGCTTGCTCATAGTAAGGAAGAAGTTCTTGATAGGTGATCGGCCACCCTCCAGTAGGATGGGGAACATTCGGTAGCGAGTCGATATCCAGGTCCGCGAATCGTTCCAGCGCTGCGGCGTACCAGTTGGTGCTGCCACCAATTCCCGACCCAATGGGAGCGTAGCATCGGCTTACAACACCATCAACTTCAAACGCGCTCAACGTTGGCCATCTGCTTCCGGCGAGCCTGGCTTCCGGATCACCGGAGGACTCGCTATCAACGGGTGGGGACTTTTCTTCAATTCCGCGTTCGATCAACAACACATCATGTCCTGCATTGGCAAGAGCCCAAGCCGTGAAGCCCCCACCCATCCCAGCTCCTATGATGGCGACATCCCATATTCGGTCTTCATTTTGCGCACTTAATTGTGTCAAATGAGCTCTCCTTAGATTTCGAACGGTGAGGACTTCTTCAAAACAGCAGACTGGCTAGGAAAGATGAAGTTTATCACGGAGGAACTTCAGAGTAACCCGGTACTTTAGCATGTTGTTCTGCAGCGAGCGCGTATCGCGCGAGGAATCGCCGCGATTATCGAAGCCGAACACACCGCGAATTTACCGGCCGGCTGTTCGGCGATCATTCGACCAAAAGCGAAGTCCGACGCTTCAGGTGGAGTCTTTACTTGCTGCCACTGCTCTCGCAAGAATTGGCTCCAGCCAATCAGTAAGAAGAACGTGCCCGTCCAGGCAAGGAAAGAGTTGGCGCAACGCATGCTCCTCTTCCACCGAATATTCAGAAAGCAAACGCCACAGCGTACGGCTGACAAGGGCTGCTTTGACGGTTGCGTTGGGTGTCTATTCAAGAGACCATCGCAGCTGGCTGAGCAGAGCGAATGACTTTGTTCGACGCGCCAACTGAAATCCAATATGCCAAAAATGGACTGCGTTGCCCGACAGGTCCCCGGGCTTACTAATCGAGAATTGAAGGCCCTGAAAGCGACGAGCAGACAACGTGTCAATGGGCCGCCCCGCAATCAGATCAGAAATGTGGTATTCCCGGAAACGGAAGGCCCAATCCGAAAGCATGCCGGATGGCAAAGCCTCCAGCCAGTGTTCCGATGAAAACCAACGTCATCAAACCATCTTGGCGCAGCATGCCCAGTCCTTGCCGATAGGATGCGTAAACGTTCACGACATACATGGGCAGATCGCTGATGGCTACGGCCGCAACAGCGCCAACAATTCCAAAGTAGCTATACCCCAGCGGCAACAGCACGACCAGCGCAACGAAGTACAGCAGATTTGCCAACGCGTTGTAGTGTGCCTTTTGTAGTGACATGATCGCTGGAGAGATAGTGCTATAGAGCAGCGTGTGCCAAAGACCCAGACCAAAAATGGCGATCATCCAGGCCGCTCCATGGTATGGCTTTTTGTACACGTGAAGAATGAAAACATCGCCAATGCAGATCGTGAAGGTGAGCAAAACCGCGCCGACCGCCAGGGCCATCATTCGATATTTAAGCAGCGCTTTCCGAAATTCAGACCGTGGCTGGTGAGCAAATTTAGACATGAACGGAAAGCCTACCTTGGAAGAGAACATGCTGATAATCTGACGCGGCATGTCAGATAACGCGAAAGCGACTCCATAAACGCCCAACATCTGGAAGGCAGTGGCTGAGGGCAATAGCTTGGGCAGAATCAATCTGTCCGACTGGTTAGCGAGGAAGGTGAGCGCGGTCCCGATCAGAATCCAGCGTCCGAATTTCACCAGCGCTCGCACGGCTTCACGCTCCAACACGAAACGTGGCCGGAAGCCATTCTTTACCAGTCGATAACTCAACAATGTTCGTATCAGTTCGGAAACCAGTCTACCGGCCACCAGCGCCCAAATCGTTCGGTCGAAGTAAGCCCAAACGATTGATACGCCGAAAAGCACTAACTGACTGGTTAGATCCAGCATTGACAACTTGCCGACTCCAAGGTGCCTGGATAGCCAGAGCAGGTTGGGGGAGCTGAAACCGCTCAATACGCATCCGAAGCCTACGACCGGCAAAAGCCAGAACAGCCGCGGGTCATAAAAACGGGCCACCGGCCAGGCCATGACCACCATGACCAACCACAGAGAAATGCCTCGCAACACTTGAATCGTCCACGCCGTGTTAATGAACGGTTCATCGTCGCCGCGCGGATTCTGAATGACACTGTCTTCCAATCCGATATGGGAAAACAGAGCCAGACCCACAATGATCGTTGTCATCAGAGTCATCAACCCGAACAGCTCCGGGGCGAAGAACCTCGTCAGGACAATGCTGCTGACGAATCGCACCCCTTGCGCTATCCCGTAGAAAGCAACAACAAAATAGGTGCCTCTAAGGGCGCGGGACTCGAGCGCGCGAAAGCGCGATTCATCACGATCCTCAGTGCTTATCTCGTCAATCTCGGTATCGATCGTCATCTCTGGCCGTTATCGCTTGAATGCACATCGATCCGGTTTGATTCGGGGCATGGACGATGTCGCTTATGTCAGATTATAGGATGCAGCCTCGAACGCAGATCCCACTTTTGCATCGGCATCAGGATATTCCAAGGCGATTTGCGCAAAGATCTTCATTCAATGGAAAAGCCTCTAAATGAGATTGCGCACTTCTTGCGAGAATTGGATGCCCGGATCTACTGCTCAGTTTTTCAGGTTCTGATAGCATGTTCGGGATTCGGGAGTTCGAGATTGTTAACAGAACCCAGCACTGAACAAATTTTTACAGGCGAGCTCTAGCCAAAGAACCTCGCAATGCATTTGGAGTATCTCAACCATTTCATTGTCGCCACGCATTTGCTGCATCAAGAGCGCCTTGAATGCGATGCTGCTGGATTAAGAGCCGTCGCGAGTCGATGTGGTTGAACTACCTGCGCAGACAAGCTCTCTCAACGCGGCCGAGCGATGCCGACGATAGTATCTCGGCTAATCGTCATCGAAAATGACGGTTGCTATTGAGGGAAGAAATGGGCAAGCCGCTTTGCCGTGAGTGCCGGCTCAAGCGCTGGATCGTATGCCGAAATACCGCGAGCCATCAGAAGGTCAGCCCAGGGCAATTCCTTTGTCTGCCGCTCGCGAAATGCTACCAGCGCATCAACGCTTCCTACCACCTTGGCCGGCACGCCACTGACGATCTTGCCCTCCGGAACATCTCTTGTCACCAACGCTCCGGCAGCCACAATCGCATTCGGCCCTATCGTGACATTTGGCATGATAATAGAGTTGTGCCCAATGAACACGTTGTTCTTCAGACGCACAGGTCCCACGCTATCTAGAACCGTCCCATAGGCTCTATTCAACATGGCCACCGAGCCATCGTGCCCAAACACAGTGCATGTTGCCATTTGCACATTATTACCAATTTCAACATACTGCGGATCAGTAAAGACCGCCGTCGGCATAATGTAACAAAAATCGCCTTGAGCGTGAAAGGTCTTCCGGGTCCGCAAAAAACGGGCATATTCTTCACCCGAAGGACGGCAGACTCGAAGGTAGATACCGTGGAGTCTTCCCGTACGAAAGGCTACCCTGCGAATGAGGAATTTAATCATTTTTCTAACCCCTGAATGCGAACAAGATTTTTCTGGTTTTCTTAAGTCTAGTATGTCGAAGTGCCAATTGAGAACATCCGCAGCAACTCAAGGCGGCGATTGTTGCATTTTCTGATCAAGTACCAACATCCGTAGTAAGCCAGCCCTTCCAATAGCGATCGGAAGAGCGTGAGGCAGTTTAATATTGGTTATGCTCAATCTTGACTCTTGCTCCATCGACGACATTTTGATGCAACGCAGGTCCCTGCGGCGCACCCTTGCAGCAGCAGAGGGGCTCCGGGAAATAAGAGTTGCGGTCTTGGGCGGCTCAACCACCAACGAGATCGTCAACCTGTTCGAACTCCTTTTACTCTCCTCCGGCTTTCGTCCGATCTTCCATCAATCCGAATATGGCCGCTTTTATGAGGACGCAGTTCTCGACCCCCAAGCCCTGATTGACTTCAAGCCCGATATCGTTTACATTCACAGTTCCTATCGCAATATCCAGAACTCCCCTCCGGTCGGCTGCATCGAAGCTGACCTGCCCGGCCTTGTCGAGGCCGAACTGAACCGTTACCGCCAAATCTGGAATGCAATCGAAGCCAATCTGGGCTGCCAGATCGTTCAAAACAACTTTGAGGCACCGCCTTATGCCTTGTTTGGCAACATGGATGGGTCTTCTCCCAGTGGCCTCAGCCGCTTTGTCATGCAGCTCAACGTTGCCTTTGCTCAGGAAGCCGCTATGCGACCTCGGCTGCTGCTGCAGGATGTCAACGGCATATCTGCCCGGCTAGGCCTCAGGCAATGGTTCGACTGGGACCGCTACTTCAGCTACAAAATTCTCCTGACGCCGGAAGCAAATCTTGAAATCGCCCGGTCCCTCACATCTCTCGTCAAGGCTCTTTACGGCAAGAGCCGCAAGGTTCTTGTTCTTGACCTCGACAATACTTTATGGGGCGGCGTCATAGGCGATGATGGGGTCGACCAAATTCAGATCGGCCGTGAAACACCAGTTGGCGAAGCCTATAGTGAGTTCCAGGAGTACTGCCTCGCGCTTCGAAGTCGTGGCGTCCTTCTGGCTGTCTGTTCCAAAAATGACGCCGACACCGCAAAATCCGGTTTTGCCCATCCCAGTGCCATTATTAAGATGGAGCACATTTCTTGTTTCAAGGCGAACTGGGATCCGAAACACGAAAACATTCTGGCTATTGCGAAGGAGCTCAACCTAGGGACCGATAGTTTCGTCTTTGTAGACGACAATCCCGCCGAACGCGCTATCGTTTCTGCCCAGCTTCCCTCTGTGGCTGTTCCCGAGATCGGAAACGAAGTCACGCGGTACCCTGCGATGCTTGAACAAGGACGCTACTTCGAGCCAGTCACTCTCTCTCGAGAGGATCTGGAGCGCGCAACTCTATACTCCGACAATGTTCAGCGATCAGTCCTCGAAAGAGCTTTTGCAAACTATGGCGATTATCTCGATTCCATAGAGATGACTGCAGAGATCGAGTCGTTCAAGCCCGTCTATATCGAACGCATCGCCCAGCTTACGAATAAGACCAACCAGTTCAATCTGACTACGCGCCGCTATACTCTCGCCGAGATACAGTCCATCGCGAACAATTCCGAGTATCTTGGCCTTTACTGTCGACTTAAAGATCGTTTCGGCGACAATGGCCTTATTTCCGTCGTCGTCGGGCGCCAGAAGGATGACGCGCTCCATATAGATCTATGGTTGATGAGTTGCCGCGTCCTTAAGCGCGACGTGGAGCTCGCTATGCTTGACGCCATTGCTCGGCGCGCAGTTGACAGAGGAGTTGGGAGAATCTTCGGCTACTATCTTCCCACCCAAAAGAACGGTATGGTGGCCACCTTCTATCCTAGCCTCGGCTTCAAACCCTGTCTTTCCTCTGAGGCAGAAATTGGGCAACCTGCCCAAGCTGAGGGCTCTTCTGTCTGGACTCTCGAGTTGCTCAACTACGCAAATCTAAATAGACACATCAAGGTAATGGAGAATGGGAATGGCTGATTTAACCGCAGATACTGTCCTCGCTGGTCTCAAGCCGATCTTTGGAGAGGTTCTTAATGAATCGGACATTGAACTCAATCGAGACTCGAACGCATCCAACACACCCAACTGGGATTCTCTTGCCCATCTCGAAATCATTGAAATGGTCCAGCGGCGCTTCAAGGTGCAGTTCAGTCTTACTGATTTGCAGAAACTCAACGATGTGGGTGACCTTGTCGATCTCGTCCTGGAAAAGTACTCCGCTGGCTAACAATTCTTCAGACCATGCACAAAATAAACAGCGTTCAACTGCCAACTCAGTTATGAGATTAGCGACTATTGTCCTGAGTCATTGATTTCTTGCATAAATTTCAGGCGCGTGAGCGGCTAGGGTGGAAGTAGCGAAACGGGCGATGGAAGCTAAGATTTGGTCTTCCGATTTGGTCCATCGGAAGGGCTTGGTTGTTGGTTGTGGACAGTGATGAACTCCTGGATTGCTTCTTCCAATTCCTGAACGCTGGTGTGTGAGCCGCGCTTGATCTGTCACTGTGTGAGCAGTGCGAACCAGCGTTCGACCTGATTGAGCCATGAGGCGCGCGTGGGAGTGAAATGCAGGTGGTAGCGTGGCCGTTTCTGCAGCCAGCGACGGACCGGTGCAGTCTTGTGCGTCCCGTAGTTGTCCAGCACCAGGTGGATGTCGAGATTGGCCGGAACAGCGGCATCGATCTTCTTCAGGGAAGCCAGGAATTCAACTGAACGATGGCGTCAATAGCGCTTGCCAAGGACGTTGCCGGTGGCGATGTCGAGAGCAGCAAACAGGCTGGTGACGCCATGTCTTGTGTAGTCGTGAGTACGCCGCTCCAGTTGTCCGACCCGCATGGGCAGCACTGGTTGTGTCCGGCTCAGAGCCTGAATCTGCGACTTCTCATCCACGCATAAAACCAGCCCATGATGCGGCGGATCGAGATACAGCCCGACAATATCCCGTACCTTGTCGATCAGCAATGGGTTGAGGCATACGCCGTGTTGCGATCATTCGACTCCGAGTGAATGCGTGAGCGAAGCCACGGCGCTCTTGCTCGCACTGTAGGCGCCCATTCTGCGAAAGGCGACGAAGCTCGATAGCGACGCAATGTTGATGATCCGTCCGTAGCCTGCCTGGACCATGGCAGGCGCGAAGAGTCCCTGCGAAGCTGATATCGAAGATGCGCGTCAAGCTCTGCTCTTCACTGTCCAATGTATCCGTCTGTTGAGTGACACGGCGGAGTTCACGAGGATGGACACTGTACCCAGCCTCTGGCTGATTTGCTCTGCGAGAGCCTTGAGAGAGGAACGATCAATGCGCCACAGCGCGTCCGATGCCGGAGGTGCCACCAAAACAACACGCAACGCGGCATCCAGAATCGCCGGCCTCTTTTCATCGCTCCGGGGCCGGGACATTTTCTCTTGTTTTCTTGGTTGTCTTATTTGAGCGCTTGCTCACTCATAATATACAAAAGCGATTTACTGGTTGCAGGGTTGACTGCCACACAGATCCTTAAAGGCCAACCCGCGGTGCTGGTTAAGATTTGACCGATCCTAGACTGCGGTCTCGATGTTCGCCACCCCAGCCATTCCAAATACCCGCCTGTACCGCTCCACCTCAGCAGCGGGTCCCATGGCCTTGCGGTAATTGTCTGACAGCTTCACCGCCGGTCGACCATCCACATCCGTCAGCTTGCAAACCAGGCTCATCGGATTAAATCCCTCATCCCCCAGCGGATTGCAATTCCGAAAGTCGTTGGTCAGAAACGTCCCCCACCCTGAACTGAACCGGATGCGCCGTTCTGGACACCATTTCCTCTCGTCGTCAAAATCGCTCGCCCGCTGAAAATCCTCTGGCCGCGCCCCATTCCTCATCTTCCCGCCAAAATACGCGTGCAGCCCAAGAATCTGCTCCACGTCCAAGGCATCGGAAGCAATCAGTCTCTTCTTCCGCGGATCGTGCCCATGCTGCTGCAGCCATGCAATATATTCGTCGCCCGCAATATAGGGGTCCTTGCTGTCGATGCGCTGCCCCGTCCAGTTCACTACCCAATCGGGCGCACCCTCCAGAAACTGCGTCGTCCCAAACGTATCCGGCAGCAGTATCAGTAACTCGCCCTGATAAGTCTGTTGCCACAGTTCCAGCAGCCTGTACTGTGCGGTCCGCAGCTCCTCGTCCGTGTCCGCCAGCGCCGCCAGCGCCATCGGCAACTCGTGTGCGTTGGTTCCAATCGCTTCCAGATCGTGCTTGTACGCCAGATAAGTATTCGAACTACCTGCAAAACTCGCACCCAGCACGTCGCTCATCGCGATCACCACGTACTCATGCCACAGAAAGCTGTGCCGCCGCCGCGTTCCGAAATCGCTCACACTCAACCGCGGAACTCCGCGCAGCCGTTCCATCTTCTCCCAGAGCTTTGTCTTCGCCCGCGCGTACAAAATGTCCAGTTCAAATTCGCTTAGCCGCTTCAAGCTCGCACGCGTCTTCAACTCGTCAATCACTGAGAGCGCATAAATCTCCCACAGCGTCGTCTCCGTCCACAGCCCTGAAAAACGCAGCGACAACTGTCCGTCCTCCACCGACAGCTCGTAATCCGAGAGCCGGAAGTCCCGTTCCAGCCACTCCAGAAACCCCGGCTCAAAAATCCCACGCTTTCCATAAAACGTGTTGCCGGCCAGCCATATCAGTTCGGACTTGTGGAAGCGCAGCTTCCGCGTCGCGTCCAGTTGTTCCCGCAGCTCCGTCACATCCACAATTTCGCCCAGCCGCACTGACAGCGTCCGATTCAGCAGCGTAAACGAGGCCTGTGTCGATCTGAAGTGCTTCCAGATAAACTGCAGCATCAGCAGCTTGTAAAAGTCCGTATCCAGCAGCGAACGCGCAATCGGATCCAGCTCCCAGTTATGGTCGTGCGCCCGCCTTGCAATATTGATAATCACCGTGCTTCTACTTTAATAGACCAATCCGCACCTGGTGGGTATCGATCATCAGCTCGCTCACACGGCTTGGCTCACTCCTTGTGCTCCCAAATGCACCCCGCACGACCGCCGCACCACCAGCTTAATCGGCACCGTCACATCCCGCACCGGCAGTTCCGGATGCTCCAGTCGCTCCAGCATCGTCGCCATCGCCACCACGCCAATCCCCGCGCAGTCCTGGTGAATTGTGGTCAGCGGTACCGGCAGCAGGCTCGCGTATTTGACGTCGTCCATGCCCACAATCCGCACCTGTTCAGGAATGCGCACGCCAAGTGTCAGGAGGGTCTGCATCAGCCGGGCAGCTGTGAGGTCGTTGGCACACACAATTGCTTCTGGATGCAACGCATCAAGCAGCCGCCGAACGAACGCCTCGTCCTGAGCACTCCCTCGCCAGGCTGGGTCCTGCTCTGGTCGAATCCCGCTCCGACGCAACGCCTCGTGAAACCCGGTAATGCGCGCATCCACCGTGCCTGCTGAATGCACTTCTGCCAAAAATGCCACCCGCCGCACTCCCAGCCCTAGCAGGTGCGCCGTCGCAACATAGCCTGCCCGGCGGTTGTCCACGCCAACCAGGTCGTGCGCCGAACGCTCCGGATACGGCATATAACAGCGATCGAGCAGGACCACCGGGATCTGCGACCGTTCCAGAACCCGCGCAATTCGACGGTTTGCTGCGTCCTTCTCTCCGATCAGTTCCAGCGGCGCAAAAAACACCCCCGCCACCTTTTGCTTGATGAACGAGTCGGCCATCTGCTCCGCCTCGCGGGCGCTCTCTCTCACTGAAGTGGACGCGTTGCACCAAAGCAGTGCGTCCGGCCGCGCAAACGGCGACCGCATCATCCCATGGCAGATCGGCTCAAAAATCTCCGTCAACCCCAGTTCCGGGATCAACAATCCGAATGTCCGCCCCGTCCCGTGATCCTGAGCAAGCACATGTGTGCCCGCACCAGGCCGACGGGTCACCAAGCCCATCCTCTGAAGGTCAAGAACCGCCTTCGCCACAGTGATCCGCGAAGCGTCGAAAAGCTTGCCCAGTTCGGCTTCGCTGGGGAGGCGGTCGCCCGCCTTCAGCGCACCGGACTGAATATGCGCGTGCAGATAATCGAAGACGCGTTTGTGTTTGGCTACGGGATTTGCCGGATTCAATTCCGGCGGAGGCCTCAGTTCAATTGCCGACTTACGTCCACGTACCATCTTTCTTCCTTCCCCGGAGTACAACCATCTCTAGCGTCAGCGAATGTGTCCGCTCCCTATGAAGGACACTAAAACGACCGCGGAAGATTTGTCTATGCAATTTAATTCAAATCACATAAACATTTGCAACGGCAACCATCACCTTTTGCATTGATCTCCAACGCGGCGTACAGTTTCTCAGCTGAATTCAAGATTCTTGGTGTAAACAATTATAACCATTCAATTTGATAAACAACAACAAGGTAAATCGCATTCTAAATCCAGTCTAAGTTCAACAAACCAGGTCATCGTCTCCTAATCTTTGTCTTTTCTATTGCATATACCATTGCTCTGCTCAATTCGAGCTGCGAACTGAGTCTTTGTATAGCGGGATTTAGAAGCCGCAAGCCCTCTCATCCCTCAATCGCCGCAGCCATCTCCGCCCTTACCTTCTCCGGCAGTTCAGGCATCGCTCCCGCCTGAGAAGCTACCCACCCACCCCATCGGTTTCCCGCTTCGTTAAGCGTCGCCAGGTCCGCTCCGCGCAGCAGGTAGTGCGTCAATGCAGCGGTGAATGCGTCTCCCGCCCCAATCGTATCCGCCACTCTCACCGGAATACCCGGATGCTCATGCCACTCCGTGCGCGTCACCAGCAGACTCCCCTGTCCCCCGCGCGTCACTGCCACCATCCCCAATGTAGGAAACTCCTCCAGCAGCCGCTCAGCATTTTCCCGCAGTCCATCCAACCCAATTGGGACGCCCGATTCCACTTGCCCCGCCGCCACCCCCATCAACCGCATCACCTGGGGAACCTCGGCGTCATTCATCTTCATTACGGTCGCCAGTTCCAGCGACTCCTGAATTGCTTCATCGGAATAGAACGGCGCCCGCAGGTTCACATCGAACATCCGAATGCTCTCCTTTTTGGTCAATCCCACCAGATTCTGAATCGTTTGTCTCGACTCACCGCGCCTCTGTGCCAATGTCCCAAAACAGATCGCGTCCGCTCGTTCCGCCAACTGCACCCAATCGTCAGAGAGCTCAAGAAAGTCCCATGCCGCCGGTTGGTGAATCGTGTAGCTCGGTTGCCCATCCTTGAGCTCCACCGTGACGCGCCCCGTCTCGTGTTGCAGGTCCACCTGCACAAACCCCGCGTCAGCAGGAAGCGGATCGAGCTGGTCCATCGCCTTCCGCCCTAGTTCATCGCGTCCAATACGGCTCAGGATCGCGGCATGATTCCCAAGCCTTGCCGCCATCACCGCAAAATTCGCCGGCGCCCCGCCCAGCCGAGGTCCCTCCGGCAACACGTCCCACAACAACTCGCCCAACCCCAAAATCAGATGCGGTTCCCTCACGGTCTTACCTCGGCTGGCGCCCTATCTTTCTGCGTGATTCTCGCGCCTTCACGCACGACTCTCATTGCCGTAGAGAAAGCATATACGCGCCGCCAGCCAATCATCTTCCTGCGAGTTCTCCGCTCACTCCTTTGTCAAATTCGCCGCCAGCGGAGGCGAGCTTGGGGTGGCGCTGCAGATGCACAAATTAACCGCCTCCCAAGCAGGAAGATGTGCAGATCGCGGCGATGGCGACTTTCAGTGAAATGTGTGCACCGGGATACACAAAACTCTAGCCGATTTGGACACAGAGGGCAGATTTTCAGGGTCTCTTGGCGGAGGACGGCCGTAAGTTCTTTGTTTCCATTTCTTAGATAGCACTACAAGCAGAGTTTTTGAACGTTTTCCGGTTTTGAAAAAACGAGGACAACGCTTATATTTTGTTGGACTTACTTCATACTGCAAGGACAAGTGCACGCAAGAATTGCGTTCATTCGCCACTTTCTCGTATAGAGGGTGAAATACAGCCAAAGGTGCAGGGTAAGCCACAACTGGCCATGCGGCGCACATCACATTGTTCGTCCAACCTCCAGCGTTACACTCGCGGAGTGGCCTGAAACCCCAACCTGGAAGCCTCTAACCGCCGTCGCGTGTTTTGGCGTGATCTGTGCGGCGGTACTCACCTGGCAAAATCACAAGACCGAAGCTTCTGAACAGAAGCTCACCGAAGAAGCCAGGGCATACCGCGTGCGCGCCGAACAAGGGGACGCAGAAGCTGAGTCCAACCTCGGTTACATGTATGCCCGTGGCCAGGGTGTGCCGCAGGACTTCGACGAGGCTCTCCGCTGGCGTCGTAAGGCTGCTGACCAAAGCAACGCGGATAGCGAAGATGGCCTTGGCTACATGTACTCGCAAGGGTTGGGAGTGCCGCAGGACTACATCGAAGCTCTGCGCTGGTATCGCAAAGCCGCTGATCAAGGCGATGCGGACGGTGAGAACGCTGTCGCCCTCATGTATGAGCAGGGCCATGGAGTGCCGCAGGACTACGCTGAGGCTCTCCGTTGGTATCACAAAGCCGTCGACCAGGGCTACGCGAAGGCTCAATACAACCTCGGCAATATGTATTACTATGGCCGCGGCGTGCCGCAGGATTTGGCCGAAGCCGATCTTTGGTACCACAAGGCAGCCGATCAAGGCGACGAGTACGCCCAGAGTGTCCTGCGCATCAAGTGGAAGAACTTGAACGCAATTACCAAACTCAATTTGTCGGTCATTTTTCTGGCGAGCATGTGGGCTTTGCTTGGATCGGTCATTCCTGGGGGAAGTTTTCGAACTGCGCAACATGGGCCATTTACTCTGGTCGGAATTCTCGGCCTCTCGTATATCGTGCTGGATTTGTGCGGACTCCGCTACATCGGTGCCCAGACCCCCTTAATGGCCGTTGGAGCCTTCGAGTTTGTCAAGATCCTACCCGTTGCTGTAACCGTTCCGCTGCTCTTCTCCACCGCATTGCCGCACAGCATCTGGCCAAAGGTCGCCAAAGTCGCTCTGGGACTATTCGGCATATTGTTCTTGGGGCTGAACATCCTGGTAATGACAGTCAACAGACTAAGGACTGTTGTCCCGACCGCTAGTCCATTCTGGAAGATCGATGGAATGCTACTTGGAACGTTCGCTTCCCTGGCCATCTTTCTCTGGCTGACCAGAAACAGCCGCGACACCGACAGAGCTCAAGCAGAGTGGGAGCCTCCAGCTGCACCGCCTGAATAGGATGCGGAGCGCCGTTTACCCGACAAATCGCCAGATCGAACAATCCTCCCAGTTCGATGATGCATACTCTCCCTCCGGCTGATTCGCCATGATCTTATAGTCCGCAATCGCATCCGCTCGCGACCGCGGCACCTGTCCAAGAAACTGTCTTTCGAATCCAGCCTGCGCCTCCAGCACCCATTCCTGCTCATTGTTCACATACAACAATTCCAGCTGCCCACTACGCCCCTTGAAGCTCTTCTTCAACGCTTTCGCAAACCGGCGCATCACTGTCGCCTCAAATGGATTGAACAGGAACGCCATGCACGGTCCCACAGGCCAGTCGAACTCCACTGCGTCTCCGCAGATCAGCTTCATCGGCGCACGTGCACGACTGGCCTTGCGCCACACAGTCAGATTCTTGCGCGCAATCGCCGCCAGACCAGGATGCAGTTCCACACCCACTACCGCCTTGAACGGCATCTCCGCAGCCAGCAGCACAGCGCGCCCCATGCCCGCGCCCACATCCACAAACGTGGTTTCCTCCAGTTTTGCAGCCGGGCTCGTCCGTCTCCATCTCCGCATCAAAGCTCGAAATACTGAAGGCGCAACCCCGAAGTAAGCCGTCGCATGCCGATCGTGCCGATGCCCGCTCTTCAGGTGCCGCCCCGCGATCAACCCGCTCGTCCGCACACCAAACTCCACATCGAATGGGTGCCGCGTAAACCCATCCCCTACCTTCATCCCCGGCAACGTGCGCGTATTTGTCGCCCTCTTCGCCGCGCCATCTTTCACTTGTCCTTTGGGAATCTTCACGGCTTGAACATTAGCACACCGCCGTGACACGCTATCTCACCTCGCCCGAGTGCTTGAAAATTCCATGACTATCCTTTACAAACGCTGCGCGGTTTGGCGTATATTGTTCTGCATTGGGCGGTGATTTAAATGGACAGCACCGCATCAAAAGTTCGGATGGCGAGCGAGCGTTCCCATTCTGCTCTGCGTCAAGCTGGACATAGACAACTCAGGTGAAGCAATCCACACCGCTCCGCCTTTGCAGCCCGAGTTAGACCTGATCGAGAGACTGCGTCTGCGTAAGATCCGACTGAGGAAGTATTTTCGAGGCTGTACGGCGGCGAATGACCAGCTAGAAAAGCACCTGGTGGAAGCATCGTGCCCAGCAGTTTGCATCGCTGGGCCGGTCGCAGGTTTGTGCGCATACCAGGTTGTCACCAGTGCACCGGTTCCTTCGCCTACTACAATTCGACCCCTGCTCGCGAAGTGTCCCTGAGCCTTCGCGCCAGCTAGCCCTCCTTCTGTCAACGGCCCCGCAATTGCGGGGCACAAACTCTATTGCAACCGTGTCTCCCGCACCCAGGGAGCGTCGCCGGTGTGCGAGCGGAGCCCTTTGGAAAAGGCTCCGTCTGGCCCACCGGCAGGAGACAGGCTGGGACCATCTTCCAACGACAGATCAAATCCGAATCCACAAGAAAAGGAGTTGCACATGTCGAATTCCAAGAAGATTCCCCTCAAGGGCTCTGAACTCGCTTCACTTCCGGGAGCACGAGCCATAGGCCCCACAGACCCGCATCAGCTCATTGAAATCTCCGTTGTGCTCAAGCATCGCCAGTCTCTTCCGCCGATGGAAGATGAGGTCAAACTCCTCTCGCACGCCGAGTTCGCAACCAAATACGGCGCTGATCCCGCGCAGGTCAGCAGAATCGCCCAGTTCGCACGCGACCACAATTTGCAAATGCTCGAACGCGGTGACGAAGTTCTGCGTCGCACTGTAACCCTTGCCGGCACCGCCGCCAACATGGAGAAGGCTTTCGCCGTCGATCTCACCGAATTCGAGTTCGAGAACGGAAGTTATCGCGGGCACACTGGCGCGATTCAAATGCCGGAAGAATACGCAGGCTTCGTCTCCGGCATTTTCGGTCTCGACAATCGCCCCGTTGCCCAACCACACATCCGCTATCGCGATGCCAATCGTCACTTTGGCGCCCGCGCGTCCACCATTTCCTACACGCCTCCGCAGGTTGCCAAACTCTACAACTTTCCGCAGGATGCAAATGGAAGCGGCCAGACCATCGGCCTGATTGAGCTTGGCGGCGGCTATCGTCCCGCCGACGTACGCGACTACTTCCGCGGCATCGGCATTCAACAGCCCGCCGTCAAATGCATCTCCGTCAATCACGCAGACAATCGCCCCACCACTCCGCACAGCGCCGACTCGATTGTGATGCTCGATATTGAAATGGCAGGTGCTGTTGCGCCGGGCGCAGGAATTGCCGTCTACTTCACCCCCAACACCACGCGTGGATTTCAGGATGCCCTCAGCACCGCGATCCACGATCAACTCAACAAACCCCGTGTGCTCTCCATTGGATGGGGTAGCGCGGAAGGCTACTGGTCGCATCAGTCCATGGAAAACTTCGACCAGTTGGCGCAGGAGGCGGGGCTGCTCGGTATCACCGTCTGCGTCGCAGCAGGTCACACCAGCTCGATTGATGGTCTCAATGAAGCAACGAATCAAGTTGACTTTCCGGCATCGTGCCCGCATGTGTTGGCCGCTGGCGGCACACGGCTGATGGCAGTCAACGGCGCCATCGAAAGTGAGACCGTCTGGAACGACGGCATCCGCGGTGGGGCCACCGGCGGCGGATTCAGCAAGGTCTTTCAGCGTCCGGCATGGCAGGCTGCCGTCGTCTCCCAAACCGGCCGCGGCGTTCCCGACGTGGCCGGCAATGCCGATCCCGAAACAGGCATTGAGATTCTGGTCGACGGCCAGCGCGAGGTGATTGGTGGGACTGCCGCAGCCGCGCCGCTATGGGCTGGACTCGTCCTCTTGCTCAACCAGAAGCTCAACCGCCGCCTGGGCTTCATCAACCCGGCTCTCTACAACATCGATCAGTCCAGCGGCTTCCGCGACATCAACCTTGGCAACAATGGACTCTATTCAGCCTCGTACGGGTGGGACCCGCTTACAGGCCAGGGCACTCCGATGGGTGCTCAGCTTCTGCAGGCTTTGCAAGGCGTTGCCTCGCAGGCGCACGCGCAGTCACAGAAGTCGGAACGGGTCCACGCCGGAAGTGAACGCTGAGGCGACTCATCGCATCGAACCCTGCAGCATTGAGATTCCTCCGGGATGGGTGCTTCGTCAGAGCATCCGTCCCCATTTTTTATTCACTGGAAATTGAAATGGCCGGCGGTGCAAGGGCCCCCCTGTTTGCACCCTTGCGGGGCCGTTGTTTTTGCATTTACTTCTCCCCGTTCGATCCAAAATGGAGCCCTGCTTTCAAACCTCCCACAGCCGAGGAATTGGCAATCTAGTAACCCTCCGCAATTGCCGATGCACCTGCCCCGTGACACGCCACCCCGAATCGCGATACCCTTTGGCTATACGCGCCCATTGAGGCTCAAGGAGCTCTCCAACCCCCATGCCCATACAAACCACTTCCAAAATCTGGCATAACGGCAATCTCATCCCCTGGGAAAACGCCACCCTCCACGTCATGAGCCATGTGATCCATTACGGCTCCAGCGTATTTGAAGGGATTCGCTGCTACGGGCAGCCCCACGGCTCGGCAGTATTCCGCCTGCCAGAGCACATGCAGCGCCTGCTTGACTCAGCCAAGATCTATCGCATGACCATCCCCTTTACCCTTGAAGAGCTGTGCGCCGGCGTGGTCGACATCATCGAAGCCAACGGCGTGACCCCTTGCTACATCCGCCCCATCGCACTGCGCGGCTATGGCGAAATCGGCGTCAGCCCCAAGGGCTCGCCCATCGAGGTCTACATCGCCAATTTCCCCTGGGGCAAATACATCCCCGGCAACGACGGCGCGGACGTCTGCATCTCCAGTTGGAACCGCCTCGCCCCCAATACCATGCCCGCCCTGGCCAAGGCCGGCGCTAACTATATGAACTCCCAGCTCATCCACATGGAGGCCGAGATCAACGGCTACGCAGAGGGCATCGGCCTCGACGTCAACGGCCTGGTTAGCGAAGGCTCCGGCGAGAACATCTTCATCGTCCGTAACGGCGTCCTCTACACTCCGCCGCTGGCAAACTCCGCGCTCTCCGGCATCACTCGCGACAGCGTGCTGACTATCGCCCGCCATCTCGGCTTCACCGTGATTGAACAGGCCTTGCCGCGCGAACTTCTTTACATCGCCGACGAAGTCTTCTTCACCGGCACAGCTGCTGAGGTCTCGCCCATCCGGTCCATCGATCGCATTGTGATTGGCGACGGCAAGCCCGGCGAAATCACGAAGAAAATCGCAGACGAATTCTTTGGGATTGCCAACGGGCTTAAGCCGGACCGCTTTGGCTGGCTCACCCCGGTCAAAGTCACAGCTGCGGAGCCTGTTGCTGTCTAACTGAAACCGCCAGAGCAAAAGAAATGCGGCCATGCCTCAAAAGGGCATGGCTGTTTTTTGGCGGCGCCATCTCCTGGGGTAATCGTCTCCAATAAACGTTAACGAGAGGTTCTCGATCAACTTGCGGAGTACAATCCGCTCTCAACATCCCGCGCAGCTTGCAGTACATTCTGCGGCCGGCCCAGATCGCGCCAATAGAATTCATCCGCGCGGAAAGCGGCAATCTTTTCTGCCTGCGCTGCGAGATGCAGATATGCCTTAATGATGGAGAACGCGCCTTCGTCGATCATCTTTGAAAAGATCCTGGGGGAGAGGATGTGGATTCCAGAAAACGCGAGAGCCGTCGTCGTGGTCGCGGGTCGCGCCATTTGGGCTGAGCCGTCTCGACCCGCCCGCCGGCCACAGAGCAGGCCTTGCTCGTCAAAAAGCAAATACCGCGAAGTCTCCCTGTCTTGCACAGCCAGCGTTGCCAGCGTGTCATTGTCAGAATGAAAGCGCAGCATACGCGCCAGATCAATCGTGCTGATGACATCCACGTTGTGCAAGATGAAAGGTTCCTGCGTCCCAGACTCCAGAAAGAACCACGCGGCCTTCTTCAGCCCGCCGCCGGTATCCAGCAGCAACTCCTCGCGAGAAACCTCAATCCGCATGCCAAAGTTTCCATTGGCTTCCAAATACTCTTCGATCATCTCCGCGTAGTAATGGACATTAACGATCACTTCGCTCACGCCAAAAACGCGCAAGCGTTCCAGGGCCCTCTGCAGCATTGTGCGGCCGCCAACTTCCACCAGCGCCTTCGGCCGGTCATCGGTCAAAGGCCGCAGGCGCGTGCCCAGTCCTGCCGCCAGAATCATCGCCCTCATCGGCCCATCTTTTCCAGTTCGATATGCCGCACCACCACGTTCACGCCGCCGTTGCCGCGCAGATAGTTGGCCAACTGCTCGGCCAGAAAAACCGATCGGTGCTGCCCGCCGGTGCATCCGAATGACACCATCAGGCTCTTGAATCCGCGCCTCTGGTATGCGTGCACGCTCCCGTCCACCAACGACAGCACACTGGCCAGAAACTGGTGAACGCTGTTCTGCTTATTAAGGTATTCGATCACCGGCGTATCCTTGCCGGTTAGTTGCCGGAACTGCTCTTCGCGTCCGGGATTGGGAAGCGCACGGCCGTCGAACACAAAGCCTCCGCCATTTCCTGACTCATCGGCAGGCGCTTCGCGATGAAAACTGAAACTGAAGATCCGCACCGTCAAAGGCTCGGCAGCAGACGCCAGTCCCAGCAGTTTCTCCGAGGCCAACATGCTATGGAATGCCTCAAGCAGTTCGGGCAGCGCGATGGGTAGCTTCACTTGATGCGCCAGCCAGCGCAAATTCTTCAGTGCATACGGCACGCTCTGCAGAAAATGAGGCTTGCGTTCATAGAACCCTCTGAAGCCGTAAGCTCCCAACGCCTGCATGATGCGTACATATACGAATGCATAGTAGTGTTGCATGAATGCATCGCGATCGAGCTTGACATGACTCGCCAGGCAATCGAGATAGTAGTCGAGTAACTCCTGCCGTAACTCGGGCGGCAAATCAGCCTTGCCATCGTAAAGTAGAGAAGCAATGTCATACTGCAGCGCACCCTTACGTCCGCCCTGATAGTCCACAAAGAACGGTTGCCCGTCGCGCAGCATTACATTGCGCGATTGAAAATCCCGATAGAGAAAATAATCGTGGTCTGCATTCAGCAGAAACTTTGTGAGCCGAGAGAAATCCTGCTCCAGTGCCTGCTCGTTGAACGGTACGCCCGCGAGCCTCAGAAAGTAATACTTGAAATAGTTCAGGTCCCACGCGATCGACTGTCGATCGAAGCTCGCCCTCGGATAGGAGACCTTGTAATTCAGGTCGCGCCCGGCATCCACCTGAAAGCGCGGCAGCGTGGCCACCACCTTGCGATACGCCTCAATCGCCGGCGCACCGATCACTCCGCCTGCACGATTCTTGCTCAGAAATGCAAACAGCGTCGTATCGCCCAGGTCCTCTTCCAGGTACGCGCCTTGGCTCAAGTCCTCCGCATAAATCTCCGGCACTGGCAATCCATGCCGCCGAAAATGGCGCGAAAACTCAAGGAACGCGACGTTCTCCTCGCGAACCGAATACACAACTCCAATAGCGCTGTACCCCCCGCCAGTGAGCCGCACAATGGCGCGCCCAGACCCGCCAAGCTGCCCCTGAAGTGGCTGCAAATTTTCGGCCGGAAACTTGTAATGCTCTTCAAAAAGCCGCTTGAGAACGTCCATGAATCTCTTTCTGTAAATGGCTGAACCCGCTTAACAAAGATACCCACCCCAGCCAAGCCCACGCAAGGCGCGGAACTGAGGCGGGTAGACCTCTCCTATGGGGCTTGGGAGGATAATATCTCGCCACGAAGCTGCCGGCAGCCGGCGAGTACAACTTTAGATATTCCCGGACAGGTTTCTATCACAGCGCGAAAGCCTCGTCTCCTGCTAATGTGGCTCGGGGGTTCAACGTCCCATGGAGAGGGAAATGAAGGGGATTTTCATTGCTATATTTGGAGTCTTCCTTGTTTGCGGTTTGGCGGGTTGCAGCGTGGCTGCGCCGAATGCCGGCCACGAGGCGGTGTGGATGGAGAAGCCGCTCTTTTTCGGTCATGGCGGAGTCGATCAGACACCGGTCATGGCGGGACGCGAGTACGGTGCCATCACCAGCGAAGCCATCGACGTTGACATGCTTCCACAGCGCATCGACATGGAATTCGATGACATGATGACCAAATCGGGCGTGCCGGTGAGCTTCCACGTCGTTGCGCAGTTCAAGGTTGTTGATCCCGTGAAGCTCGTGAGCGGGTTTGGTGCAGACCGCGACGAAAAGGGCAACTGGGGGTTCTGGGATCGTAACCTGGATCAGCCCTTACGGACCGCGGTTCGGGATTCCGTGAAACAACGGGACATGCAGGAGATGGCAATCTCGCAGACGGCGGCAGACGCTGTCGGGAGCGAGGTCTCCACTGCTGCTCAACTCATCGTCCAAAAGCTTGGAGTGCCCATCATTTTCACGGCGATCAACGTGGGACGCGTGAATCCGCCAGATGCCATCAAGGACCAGCGGATCGCCACTGCAACGCAGGAACAGAGGGCCATCACCGAGCAGCAGACCAAACTCGCGGAAGACCAGCGCAAGGCTGCGGAGCAAAGCCGTGCGTCCGCCGACAACGCCTATCGCGAGGCCATGCAATTGTCTCCCGATCAATTTCTCCAGCTTGAGCGGATCAAGATGCAGCGGGACGTCTGCGGGCATCAGGGTTCCAATTGCACTTTCTTCATCGGCGGCAATGTTACCCCAGTAAACGACGTGGGCCGGAAACAGTAACTGGCTCCATCCATAATGAACTGCAACAACTCACGAATCCCATAGAGAAAGCTGGTGCGATGTGCCCATTCCTGTCTTGAAACCTACCGCAGCACGGAACGAGACATTTGCAGGCATCACTTATCACATCGAAGGTGAATTGGTTCCGGCGTTACACATTGAACTGAGCAGCGTTCCAGTGTATTTCGAACACTACATTCTTCTCTGGAAGGATCTCAATGTGCGAATCGGCGTTCGCCCCCTGAGTGGCGGGTTCAAGCGCTTACTCGCCGGGATGCCTGTCTTCCTGACCGAGGTCGCGGGGCCGGGACAGATCTGTTTCAGCCGAGACGGCGCGGGCCATATCTTTGGGATTCATCTGAATCCCGGCGAACGAATTGACATGCGGGAACACCAGTTTCTTGCCGCCACGGGAAATGTGGATTACGGATTCTCTAGGGTGAAAGGCGTTTCCAATATGTTGCTCGGCGGCACCGGCTTCTTCGTCGATCACTTCACTGCGCAACACGGCGAGGGAATCGTGTGGGTGCACGGCTATGGGAACGTCTTCGAGGTAACTCTTGCACCCGGCGAACAGATCGATATCGAGCCGGGGGGGTGGATCTACAAGGACCCGTCGGTCACCATGGAGACTCAGTTCCAGAAGTTCTCAACTGGATTATTTGCCAGCGCCTTCAGCTTTGTTTGGAACCGGTTTACCGGCCCCGGACGCGTTGGAATTCAATCCATGTACGTCCATATGCCGACGTCGGAATAGGCGAGTAAGTCTCCGTCGATCCTCCCGCGGACCATGGAGTCAGCCCCTTGCCTTCGTCCTTGATCCCCCACGGACCGATCCCTGTCCGTGGGGTGGAATTCCATCGCCGCTCCTATTGAGAGGGAGCTGTCACAATCTTTGCAGTCGAGCCGAAACGATGGAAATCGCGGAAACCTATCTCATTCAGGTCCGTCTCATGGTGGCCTTTTTTCAGGATGACTTGCGCTCCGACCGGCATCAGGTAGTCATGGCCACCGATGGAAACATAATCGTAGTCCGCGCTCACTGAAGTTGCGTGAATGGGATACTTCTTAGGCACATTGTCCGCCACTTCTGTGATGCGCCGCACGCTGTGCGTCGTGCCATCTATATACACCAGGCCGTGGTAGCCGACCGTGATTACCTCTGTCGGGCCCACGCGGAGATTCAGATTCGAATTCTCCTCGGCAACTCGATAGCTGAACACCTGCACCGTCCCATCGCCTAACACCCCGGTCTCCTTCCACGCGATCTCCGTCTTCGACGAGGGCCTGAATAGACCGGAAATCACGGCGCCAAAAAGTCCCGCTGACGAAATACCTTTCTCGCTGTCTATTTCCTCGTCGATGTGGCTCTTGTGGCCGTCCCGTTCTGTTTCCAAAAAACTCCAGTCCTCCACATGATCTAAATAGGTCAGCAAGCCCGTTATCTTATCCTTATGCCTCCATGTTTTCGCCCCGTCCATGCTGACGGATCGATCAGTAACTTGTTCGCACATGAAGTTAGGCAGTGATTCCCGGTAATCCATTGCGTACCGCGTCGCATCCGCAATCATCGACTTCAACTCGTCCGGGACAGGGCGCTGAATAGGATTGGTGGGAAAAGTAATCATCAGCGGGCCCACGGGTCGCGCAGCATTTCCCGGGTCCGATGAGTCGGCGGCACTATCCGCATCTGCCGCTTCTGCGTCGGTCATGGTAAAGGAAGTATCGGCCTCCGCGGTCTTTCCACCCTGGCTCAGCATGACCTTCACTTGATAAACGCCATCCTTCGGTGGATTGATCGAAAAAGCGCTCAGGTAAGAAACGTATTCCTTTCCGCTAATTCGTTGTGCACTCATTGGAGCGCCGCCCAGAGGCTTCCCGTCTTGAAGCACCTCGATCGCCAGCTTAGCCTTTTCGGCTGCGTTCGGGTCGGTGTGCGCGGCAAAGAACACTGAAACGTCCGTCGCGCCTGCCGGTAACGCACCAGATAGATTCGGCGTCACTCGATTGCTTCCCTGGCGAAGCGGCTCGTCGGCTTCTTCCTCGGCCCCAAGCGGATCGGTGCGTCGCACCAGAACAATCTTGCTCAGCGAGGGCGTCCCCGATTCCTTCGGAATCTCGAATGGAATGCGCTGCGCACCCGCCTTGCCGCTATTGAAGTCCAGGATCGCTGCTTCTAAAACGTACCTACCCGGGGGAGCCGCAAAGTGACGCTGCAACGAGATCACTTCCGTGCTTTTCATTTCAGGATTGCTGAGCGTTACGCGCTGTGGGCTGTCCGCGCTGAAATGTTCCACAAGCGCACCCGCCTGGTCCCGGATATTTGCAACCATCGAGAGATGCGCCGTGTAGGTGGGTGTGTTTGAGTCCTTTCGAAGATCGAGGCTCGCCAGCGGCACCTCGATCGCCAGCGTGCTTACCTCGCTCTCGGGATGATTTCCCATCGTCACGACCGCCGCGCGAAAGTTCAATTCTGTAGTCAGCGGTGTTTGCTTCAATAGCTTCAACAGAGGCATCTCGAATGGCTGCGGACGGCTCCCGTCCTCTGAGCGCGGAGGCAATGCAAGATAGCCTGTTTGTGTGCGTATTTTCAGCCCCACCCGCAAAGATTTCACCTCAACTGGACGGAACCTTCCGTCGTATTCCTTGACCGGCGGAAGATAGGACGCCTCGTAATAAGTGGTCATGTCTCCGATCAGTTGTTCCACTGACCTAATCAAACGATCTCCTGAGATATAACTCCCGCCGGTCTGCTCGGATAGATGCAACATATCGACGACATCGGCCTTCTGCAGATCAGCCTCTGTTCTCCGTTGCGCCAGACCCTGACTTTGCGGTGAGCCGGTATAGCCGGGCTCTACCGGTACCGCGCCCATCATGACCATTTGCGATCCGCCGCCGTTGATGGAATTCATATCCACCACGTAAATACTGATGCCGGCCTGGTTGGCTGTTCCGATGATCGATTCAATCGCGGCTCGTGCATGCGAATCGATCTGCTTGTCCTGAATGGAAGAGAAGTAGATGATGGCTTTTCTCTGGCTAATCTCCTGCTGCGATTGGGTCAGTGCCAGCAAGCCCGCCAACGAAGGCCGTACGTGTTGATCCTGGGCGATGGGACCGGATCGCTTGAGCGCTCCATAGAGCGCCTGCGCCAGTATCCGTTCGCGAGGCGTAGCCTTTTTCCCGGATGTGCCCGCCCCGGTCAGCGCAACTGAGATCAGCTCTTTTTCCGTCGGGTTTGCAGCACCGTCACCGCCCGCCTTTTCGGGTTCCGTGGCGGCGTTGATGGCCTGGATGAGGGCATTGCGATCTGAAGTGAAACCATGCTGAAGACGAAGGCGCCGCTCGATACTGAATACCGAAAACGCAAAACCGTTCTGAGCGGCCATCTTGAGAATCTTCGCCGCTGCATCGCGCTCGTCCTTCATCATCGTCGGACTGGATGGCTGATCCAGACCACGCTCAGCGCTCGGCCGATCGAAGACCAGCGTGATCAGACGCTCGCTCTGCTGTCCGCCGCTCACAAGCCGAAGACTGCTCAGCTTCACCGGATCACCGTCGTCACTTACAGCCAACTCTTCAGGCTTCAGGTCGACAACCGACTTGCCTCTCTTGTCATGAACCACTAGATCAAGCAGCACCGCATCGTCAGCCGCTGCCGAAGCGCCAGCCGGCCCGGTTCCGGTTTGCAGCGCCTGCCCATCGGTTCGGAGAGCCATCAAAGCAACAGCCAGTAACAAACCCCTTGCGATCACACGCTTCATCGTTCCCCTACTTCGCCCAACAGATGAGCCTAACTCATCCTTGCCCCGGTTTCGTCATGATGAGAGAATGAGAGCACCTATCTCGCCCCCTCAAGCCCACGAAATTCTGTTTATAGATCAAATTGTAACCATCGGTTATTTATGATTCCAGACATGAAATCCCAGCCTCGCCTGCACTTTGCCTTGCTTTTCGTGCTTCTCGCCATCCTCCTTCCGTCCGCCGCACCGGCGCAGGCCTACGCAGGCCGCCCCAAGCTCATCGTCATTGTCGTCATCGACCAATTCCGCGGAGACTATCTGAACCGCGACCACAACGAGTTCAAGGGCCGCGGCTTCAAGCTCTTAATGGATGAAGGCGCATGGTTCACCAATTGCTATTTCGACTACGCCAACACCAAGACCGCTCCCGGACACTCCACCATCGGCACTGGCGCGTACTCTGACGGCCACGGCATCGAAAGCAACGAGTGGTGGGACGCATCCCGCTCCTGGGATCACAAAGTCAGTTCCGTTGAAGACGAGCGCTATCAGCTTGTCGATCTCCCGCCGTCCTCCATCCCCGCCAATCAGCCCGGAGCGCCTGCAACCGCGCTCAAATACGTCATCGGTGCATCCCCGCGCAACCTCCGTGCCACCACCCTTGGCGATGAACTGCGTCTCGCCACCAATGGCCGCTCCCGCGTCTACGGCATCTCGCTCAAAGACCGGGCCTCCATCCTCCCCGCCGGCCAATCCGCTAACGGCGCGTTCTGGATTGACACCTCCAGCGGCCAGTTCACCACTTCGACCTATTACATGGAACACCTGCCTGAGTGGGCGCGCACCTTCAACGCCAGCGGCCGCATTGCCGAAGCTGCGCGCGATGCTCAGGTGGAAGGCACCACGCAGTTCTACGATCTTGTGGGAAGAATGCCCGCAGCCAATCGCTACGAGCTCGACTTCGCCCGCGCCCTCATCATCGGTGAAAAGCTCGGGACAAACGGCGCTACCGATCTGCTCGTAGTCTCCCTCTCGCCCAATGACATCCAAGGCCATCAATTCGGCCCGACTCCGATTTCGAAGAACAGATGATCCTCAGCCTAGACCGTGACCTTGACAGCTTCTTCTCCTGGCTTGATCAGTCCATCGGTCTACAAAATGTCTGGCTCGCACTCTCCGCCGACCACGGCATTGCTCCCATTCCCGCCGACGCCGCCAAGCTCGGCATCGATTCCGCCGTCGTTGACCTCGACAAGCTCTACGCAAAGTTGAATGCGGAACTCAACGACCGCTACTCGCCCGGCAAGCAGTTGCAATACCTCATGCCCGGCCCCGAGCTACCCTATATCGTTCTCGACCGCCGCACCTTCGAGGCATCCAAAATCGACGAGAAGACCGCGGAGGACGCCGTCGCCGCCCTCCTGCCCACAGCCGTAGCCAGTCTCACTCCGCAGCCGCTCCCAGGCTCCGATCCGGCTCAGCATCGCCTTCCGCCCATGCCGCAGGTCGCCGGAGTGTACTCGCGCCTCGACCTGGCGCATGGCCAGTTGCCGCCCTCCGAATGGGGGCGCCTGCTTGCCCACAGTTACGCCGATCACGGCAACTGGTACGTCTTTCTCGCTCTCGGTGCTTACCAGATGGAAGACTTCCACGGCGCCATTGGGACCACCCACTTCAGTCCCTGGTCTTACGATCGCCACGTGCCGCTCGCCTTTTACGGCGCGCCATTCATTCCAGGCGAATACCCTGAAAAAGTAGCTCCCGTCGATCTCGCCGTCACCTTCGCATCCCTCGCCGGAATTAATCAACCATCCGCCGCCGTAGGCCGCGTTCTCACTGAAGCTCTCAAGCCAACTCATCCCTACCCCAAACCTTAGTCACATTTGCCTCCGTTCCGGTTGAGCTACACTGGAGCCGTCAATCCGAGCCGGCCTCACAGGCGATGATCCAATCGCCTTTCCTCTCAACCGGGACGACGCAAGTGTCAACGCAAGAACCAGCACACGCGCCACCAGCAAACCTGCAGGACATGCGGGACGCGCAGTTCGCCATGCGTCTCTCGCTGGCTTTCGGTTTTCTCATGCTCCTGGGCAAAACCGCTGCCTGGTTCATGACGCACTCCGCGGCGATTTTTTCAGATGCGGCCGAGTCCGTCATTCACGTCATCGCCGTCGGCTTCGCAAGCTTCAGTCTGCGTCTAAGTCTGCGCCCTGCCTCCCACAACTTCCTCTACGGCTACGAGCGCATCACTTTTTTCTCTGCCGGATTTGAAGGCGCACTCATTGTCGTCGCCGCCATCGCCATCCTCTTCGAGTCCATTCACGAGTGGATCGCCGGCCTGCAAATCCACAACCTAAGCTATGGCGTTTTCTTGATTCTCGCCGCGGGCATCCTCAATGCCGGCCTCGGCTACTATCTGCTCCGCACCGGCCATCGAACCAATTCCCTCATCCTCGAGGCCAACGGCAAGCACGTCCTCACGGACAGTCTCACCAGCCTCGGCGTCGTCGTCGGCCTCGGCCTTGTCATGCTTACGCACTGGAAGCCCTTCGACCCCTTGGTCGCCATCGTCGTCGCCGCCAACATTCTTTGGTCTGGAGGTCAACTCGTCTGGCGCTCCGCCGTCGGCCTCCTCGATTACTCCGATCCCGAAGCTGGCCGCAAAATCCGTGAGCGACTCGACGCCATTTGCTCCGAACTCAGCATTCAATATCACGGCGTGCGCTTCCGCACCACCGGCTATCGACAAATCATCGAGGTCCACTTGTTATTTCCGCGCAACACGTCAGTCAGCGAGGCTCATGCCCAGGCCACGATCCTTGAGGAGCGCCTGCCCGTCGAGCTAGGAACTCCCGCTGAAGTCATCACCCATCTTGAAGCCCTTGAAGACCACGCTGACGTCCACCACCACGAGCACTACACCGGCAAGCCCGACTAGGATCACGGCCCTCCGCAACTGCCCTCTGCAACCTGCACCTAGTAATCTGTAATCTGATATGAAACCCGACATGAAAGTCCGGTTGGCCGGCCTGGAGCTAGTCAACCCCGTCATAGCCGCCAGCGGCACCTTCGGCTATGGCATCGAATTTGAAGAAATCGTTTCGCTAGAAGCCATCGGCGGCTTCGTCACCAAGGGAATCTCTCTCCAGCCCATGGCCGGCCATGCCGCTCCGCGCATCGTTCAAACCGCCGCCGGCATGCTCAACGCCATCGGACTCCAAAACGTCG
>Ga0187847_10000208_pt1 | contig 71251 bp, 48 predicted proteins | sample June2016WEW_4_10_FD_132458 | JGI IMG/M metagenome (GOLD analysis project Ga0187847, IMG submission 132458) | Peatland microbial communities from SPRUCE experiment site at the Marcell Experimental Forest, Minnesota, USA - June2016WEW_4_10 | ecosystem: Environmental > Terrestrial > Soil >...
TGACGAGGCGATGCTTCAGCTTTCGATGATGGACTTGCCAGCGTCCGAATAAAAAATCGAAGTCATGCAGTCCGGGCGGCTCGCGATCTGCATGACTCATCTCTTGTCCCAACCCCGGAGAGGACTGCGCCAAAGAAGACCCCGACGACGCCAGGCCTATCCCCAGGCACAAGATCACAGCAATGCGCTGACGTATTTCCACGTATGACTCCTCTTCGTACCGAAATACTGCCGGCCCCAGTTTAGCGCAAGGCTGAAGCAATCAGATGGAAGGCGATTACGCTCAGCGAGAATCGGCCCCGATCTTCGGTCAAGTGTCAAAAACGCGCAATCGCGATTTAACAACAGTCACACGCCTCTTCCGAGCGATAGCCACAGTATGATCTAAAAGAACGCCATCGCCGCCGCACTCGTTGCTGATAGGTGCCCCGGTTTAATAGTTGTGACTAGACCTGTCACCTGTGTGCGACGGGCGATGCGATGATACCCAGCCAGAACAGCGCGACTAGCGAGGTATCGCCCCAAGGCAGTGTTGCCATCGTGAATACTGCAACCGCGCACAGCCATGAAATGAGGGAGAGTGTCAGCCTTGCGATACAACAGTACTTCTTCCATTGGGTGGGCGTCTCTTGCGGTATCTGCCTGGCAAAGGCCTATCCAAATAACAGATAACTGTGGAGCGCAGTTCAAACGAGATAAGACCCCGCGCGCCTTATCTCGTCTCTGGCCGTGACCGGATCGTCTTAAACCGAATCGCGTAACCCGAATCGCGCTCTAATGGCGCCCGCCACCTGCGTGCCCACCACCCGCGTGTCCACCACCCCGATATCCGGGCAGAGCGTGTTCCGCTTTCGCTTCATGGTCAGCATTGCCTACGTTTCCTCGCCCATCCCGCGCCTCGTTTCCTTGGAAGTGGTTGAAGCGTTGCGCCCCGCGCTCCGGCAACGGCCCAGCATAACCGTGATGAGGATCGAAGCGGTTGTCGACGTGGCCGTAAAAGCCGCGATGACCGTGAAACCAGGGGCCAGCCCCAATAAACACCCCGCCAACAAACCAATCGGGCCCATAGTAGCCGTAAGGAGCACAGTCATAAGGGGCATAGTCGAAGTAGCCGTAAGGACACACGGGAGCCACTCCGATGTCTACGCCGACGGCGACCTGGGCTTGCGCCACAGGTGCACAGCACAAAAAGCCAGCTACGAAAACCGCGAATGCAAGCGCACTGATTTTGAACATGATTTCTCCTTTTTTCGTGCAGAGTCTCAACCTGGACGACTAGAGGGCCAGCATAATACCAAGGATCAATAATGGGCAACTAGGAAGCTGGCTGTCAACTGTCGTGAGCAGGCGTGGGTGTTGAAAGAGTCGTTAATTTTGTAGGATGCTGTGCGAGTTGTGGGCGCTGCCCATTCCTTTTCTGGTTTCTAAGTGGTGAGAAGCTGCGGTGTTTTCGGTGGGCTTGGGAAACGCACCAGTCGCTTGATGTTCTGCGCCGTCGCTGCCAGGAAGAACTGCTCCCGAACGAAATCTATTTCGTCGTAAACCAAGCGACGCAGCCCGATCTGATTCTTCAGTTCGGCGAACCAGGCGGGAATCTGCTCGACCCCGCGGTTCGCGAACCTGCAGCCCGCGCCGGACGCGAACAGGGACTCCGTACGGCTACCGAGTCGTTTGTAAATCGCCTTGCAACCCTGCGCGCGGGTAGGAACTCATGTGTAAATGTGTAAAATGACTCTTGCAGATGGCGGTTCTCGCTGATGGAGAAAGCAGTTAGCTCAGAGCGTCGAGTCTGCAGGTGTGCATGCGCTCGACTCGTACTGGTTGCCATTTTCATATTCTTGATTCCGTGCCTCGCATCAGGACAAGGGAACGCTTCTCCGAACTGCCAACTTATAGCCTCACCTCCGCCTCTTGCCACTTTTGGCGGTCCAGCCACTGCGGCCCCGGGGCACACTGAGTTGGGGCTCGGGGTTGGATTGTACGCCGAGCTGGTACCGGCTCCGTGCGATCACGGAGGTGGTACGGACTGGTTTGTGCGTTGGCGCCGCGGTTTGAGCAATCGCATCGATCTCGGTTTCGACGTACTGGCGGACAATCAATCGGATGGCAGCTTTGGAGCAACCGCGAAGGTCGCGGTTCGTTACCAAGTCAACCAGGGGTTTCGCCTCGAAGGAGGCTTGGGAGCAGCGGATGAGGGCGATGGCCGCAGCGTGAACGCCGACCTAGCTGCAACCATTGGCACGAGAAACCCCGCCGAGACCTGGAATTACTATACTTCTCTTCGCCTCGCAGTTTCTCATGGCTGCCTCAATCCACTGTGCGCGGGCTGGTTAGGGCTAGCCGGTTCGGGACCGCCGCCAGGGGCGATTCTTCCTCTGGGAGTGGTTGGATCGAGCGCGCGGATCTCTGACAACGCTAGCTTCATTATGGAGACCGGACTCGGTGGGATCTTCTCGCGGGAGCACCCCGCCACAGGCGTGTATCTTCATTTTTCCTTCGGAGTGCTATTCAACGTGGGCAAGCATCGCTAGGTCAAAGAAACTGCCTCATTCCTGATGTTTCTCTGTCTGTGGTTTTGCCGGGCTCTCTAATGCCGGGTCTCGTTGCTTGCCGGAGATAACCTCGGAATTTGGTCAAAAGCACGCATGTCGTGCGCAGGCACGATGATCAGCTCCGTAAGGCGTTCTTTGAGCGCAATCAGCCTCAGCATGTTTTGCCGGTTGCCCTCCGCATCCTCATCGGCGCCGCTTCTGCGGACCAGCCAGGAGCGCTCCTCCCGCTGAGTGATTCCTTCCAGTTGATATACCACGTCGCCGACAAACGCGTAACGCGTTCCGCCGGGCAGCGTGACAAAGACAATCACGCTGCCGGGCGTGTGACCAAACGCGGGCACCACTACGATCGAGCCATCACCATAGACGTCATGGCTGGCGGGAAATCCGAGGTACGGGCCTGCTTCAAAGCCGTACTCCTCATAGCGAATGCCCGTAAAGAGTTTGCAGAAATCCATGCGGCCACTTTTCCTGATGAACTCGCGCTCCGGCGCTGTCACCCACACTGGAACGCCCGGAAAGTCGGGCAGGCCGCTGACGTGATCCCAATGCGAATGCGTCAGAAGAATCGCATGAAGCGATTTCGGGTCGTAGCCCGCAGTCCTTAGCTGGTCAGCCGCGGGCTGCCACAGACCATAGAACGTGATCGCACGGAAGAGAAGAGGTAAAGTTCGGAACTGCTCATCGATGTGTCGGCCAAATCCGGTATCGATGAGCAGGTCGCCCTTTGGGTGCTTGACCAACGTGCCGGCCATCGAAAATTCGCGCCGCTCGAAGAACGAGCCTCCGCGATAGCCAAAGGCTGCGATTCGATGGTTCACACCGGTCACCACCGCGAAGACGGCCAATTCCTGCGGCGGATCGGCTGTGGGCAACGGCCCCGCGTAAGGTCGCGGCATCGGTAAAGGTGACGCCAGGAAAGTCCGCACCAACAGTCCGAGCGGTACAAGGACCGCCGCGACGGCCGCGACAAGTATGCTCCTGCTTTTTATTTGGTCGGTCATTCGCGCCATGGACTCACCTACATGAACGATTGATGACGATGCCGGTATTTTGCACCCAATTGTTGGCTGGTCAGTGGAAAAATCAATATCACTCGTCGAGAATTGCCGGACGCCGGCCCGGGATAAGTATGGTGACATAACGTAGACCATCGTGGCATCTGTATTGGCATTCAGTCACGATTGCACGCGATGCATGCGGACAAAGAGAACGCGAACACTCGTTTCGGACGGCTCAAGGCTATGGGCACAGGGCTCATTCTCGTCGCAGTCGGACTCCTACGCATGCTCGGAGACGTTCAGGTTGTGCGGCGAGTCTGGGCTGATGCATACGGGGATCTCGTTGTTAAGTTTTCGAAGGAGATTCAGTAGGTCGTCGAAACACCGGCGTCGCTCGGCGAGAATTAACGATTCCAAATTCTTAAATCGAGATATTTCGCCAGTCAAACCACTTGTTCTAAACTGATCTCGGCATGTGCTCCCGATGCGATGGATTCTTGGAGAGAAGACGGGTAAACCCGCCATTCGAGCACCATAATCTGGTTCGACAGGTTCTCGAAACAGTGAAGCAAGGGACGTTCCGTGTGCTGAGCGGAACGTGTTCGCTGGAAGAAATTCCTACTTCAAATCAATGGTCCGGCGATTCCATCGTTCACGTCGTCGAATGCGCAACCTGTTCACGCAGGTTCCAACTCAATGTCGAAACGTACCCTGGAGGAGGTGGAGCATGGGAAGTCATCACTTCCGCAGCGAGTTCAGAGCCGCAGTAGGTCAAACGACGCAAGCTTGTAACGGCGTGCTAACGTGTTCAGGATATTTATCCAGCCCGAGAGACGAATATACTGGTCGATACGGTCTCAGTCCCCGGAAAAAGCCACGATGAGCAACTGGCCAAACAAGTGGCGGGCGGGCAGGCGTTTGGCGTGCCCCTGTGCCTCGGGTCCCGACTGGCGTGCGCTGCTTGTGCCGCGTATGACAAAACTCGTGCTATCCGCCTCTTCTGGGGCGTCGCCGGCCGTGGACACCATGGCGGCAAAACAGTTTGCGAGATCCGGCAGCGTAAACCGTCGCACCGGGCGGTCTTGGCTGGAATAGCCGTCAGATTTGGGAGGACAGCAACCATGCGCATCTTAGTAGGAGGATCTCTACACGACGTACCCCGAGATACGGAGTTGTGCCGCGAATTCGTCGCTGCTCTAGGAAGAGAGATTGTCAAGCAGGGGCATGTCCTTCTGAATGGTTGCCGCGGCTCTGTCGACAAAGAGATCGCGACTGCCGCACAGCAGTGGCTATGTGAAAGCGGGGGAGATCCGGATAAGTCGATCATTAGCTATTGCAATAAAGGCACAGAACCTGTTCATAGATTCGGAAGAGTCCGGCAATCATGCCTCCCGGATTGGCAGATGGACCATGCCGAGTTAAGAGTTCCAGAGCAGATCGAACAGGCTGACGCAACAATATTTGTTGCTGGACATAACGGGACCTTCCTGGCCAAAAACTGGGCGTTCTACGCAAGGAAGCCAATTTTGGGCGTTCCACGCTTCGGCGGCGCGGGTGAGACGATCTACGATCAGGAACTGATGCGTCTTCGGTCGAACAGTCCCACAACCGCCGAGGAATATGAGACGCTCAATCAAGTCTCGACCGACAGTTCGCACTATGTGAAGGAGGTCCTTGCTCTGGCCGAACGACTGGTTACGCCACGAAGCGTATTCACAATAATGTCTTTCAAGAGGGAATTTCGTGATGTGTATGCCACATTCAAAGAAGTATGCAAAGAGTTCGGTTTCGAGGCAGAGCGAACAGATGAGTCCGTGTCCCTAGAACGGATTGTACCTCGTGTCGAGAAGGGAATTCGGGGATCGGCTTTTGTTATCGCCGATGTGAGCGAGGGAACCCCAAACGTTTTCTACGAGGTAGGCTTCGCGCGCGGCCTCGGCAAAGACTTGATCATGACCGCAAAGAAAGGAACTGAGCTGCCGTTTGACGTCGGTGACATTCCTGCCATCTTCTGGGAAATACAGGAGGATCTGAAAGAAAGGCTACGGAAGTGCCTCGCTGGCTTCAGAGGCAGGTACGGCAGATGAGGGCGCGGCCTGTTCCGGGTAGCGCCGTCCATTAGATGATTCGATCGTCAGAATTGGCGAACCTCCCGTCTAATTTTTGATTCAAAGTCTCCGCCAGGCTGCGCCACTCAAAGAGCTGGTGCGAGAAAAGATCGCGAGTGGGTCGGGTCTCAAACTTTCTACTCGGTCATCGCCAAACAATTCACGATACTATTCAAGGTAGCCTCCAACTTCGTCGCGAGCTCTGAGTCAGCGCACCGCACTTCCTCGAGCAGAGCGCCCACAGTGAGCCGAAAGGCGCGTTTGAGTTCAACCAGTTCCAAGGAGCGAGCTAGACATTCTGCAGCTCGCGCCTTTTGCCCTTCGGTAAGGTCGTCAAGGCCTCTGCCCTGGACAGCAGCTACACCGTGATGCTTGCACATCAGAGCAAGCACGTTGTCTCGCATTCCACTCAACATGAATTCAGCCTGCAACAGTCGAGAGCGGGCGATACTCGAGCGCACGTGCAGCGCGCACAACCAGGCCATTCCGATCAGGTCCTTTGAATCGGGAACTGGTGCTGAAATCGGCTCTCCTGCAGCACCAAAGATCAGACTAAATTTTGGGCCAACCGCACGCAATTCGTTGGCGGGCCAGAATGAGAGGTCAACTTGCAGAGTGTTGTCGAGCAGGAATACACGGTACAAAATGTCGCTACGGCTAACGTCATAGTTCGCAACCGCCGCATGGTCACGATACAAAAGTGCGGTCCAATCAATTAATACCTGGCTCAGATCGGCATCGGGAGCCAGACACAGTGCGAGATCGATGTCAGACCATCGGTCCAGTTGCCCAAGCGCCGCCGAACCCAAATGTGCCGCACCAGCGATACGTGAGTCTGCCTTTGCGGCGGCAATTAGTTCCCCACGAATCTGTTCTCGTGTCTGCGAGGTGAAAACCAAAACGTCTTCCATTTCGTTCCGCATTGATCCGGGTCTCTGCCTATCGAAGCTTCATTTCCGGGATAAATAATATCGAAACAATGACATCCCAAGCAGAGAGGCAAGTGTAGACGAGTCAAGTGAGGCGATCGGCCTGGCTGTTGAAAACTCCCTCTCGCTGAACTCGCAAAAATGAAATTGCGTCAGGCGGCCCTCCAATCGATGCGGGTTGACATTTTTCTATATCTTAATTTCGGAACCTTGGGACTTATGGCGAGTGTTTCAACAGCCGCAGGGGATCGCGCTCATCGAGAATTTTCACGCCAGCAATGATCGCCGCGACTTGGGTGCAAGACTTTCATCTCGCAGCGAGTAAAGTCGGGGGCGGCGGGGCGACGACAGTCCGAGTTTCCTTGCGAGCAGCGGACCATTATTGCAGTCCGGCTGGTTCAGTTTCCCGTCGGCGGCCTCAAAGCTTGGAGTGATCCGCATTCTGATACCAGTGATCGGGCTCGGGCGGAGCGAACCGCAAATAAGGAATGGTGAAAACACAAGCCCAAGTTATGGATGTGCCCGACGGCTGCAGAAACACAGGCTAGAATGACCATCCGTAGGCACAACCGAGTCGTGCCCGAAGTGGCACTGGGCGAATCCCTCCCTCGCCGCCAGATTTTTGATTTCTCCCTGTCGGCCCTCTGGGATTCGATTGCTCCAGCGATTCCACTTGACGCATCCTTTATACTATTTTAAGCTAGGCCTGTGCCGAACATGCCTACGAATTCGTCCAAGAAAATTGAACAACGCGACCTGTTTCGCGGCGCACTGGAGATGATGGTTCTCCGGTCGGTTCTGCGCGAGCCGATGCATGGCTACGCGCTTGTGCAACACATCAAACAACGATCCAACGACCTTCTCCAGGTCGAGGAAGGCTCTCTCTATCCTGCGCTTCAGAGGTTGCTACGAGAAGGGCTGTTGAAGGCGGAGTGGGAAATTTCTGCCTCCAACCGCAGAGTGCGCACCTACCGTATCACCCCGGCGGGCAAGAAACATCTGGAGCACGAAATATTCAGCTTCGAACGAATGCTCGAAGGAATCACGCGGGTTCTTTCGCCGATCGAATCTTAGGGGGAGAGCATGCGATGGCTCAAACAGCTCGTTACCCGGCAGGGGATCTTCCGCGAGTTGTCCGAGGAGATTGAGCAACACCTGGCGGAGAAGACCGAGGCCCTCATGGCCGAGGGAATGAGCCGCGAGGAGGCGGAGTTTGCAGCGAAACGGGCGTTCGGCAACGTGACCAGGATTGAGGAGCGGGGCCGCGAAGCGTGGATGTGGCCCTTGGCGGAAAGCTTGTGGGCGGATATGCAGTTTGCCTTCCGCCAACTCTCTAAAAATTACGGTTTTGCCCTCACGTCGATTCTGACCTTGGCCCTGGGCATTGGCGCGACTTCGGCCATCTTCAGCCTGGTGAATACGGTGCTGCTGCGGCCTTTGCCGTTTCCTGAACAGGACCGATTGATGTGGATCAGTCAGCGGGACAACTCTCTGCCGGGAGTGGCGCCGGAGTCCCTGAGCTATCCGGATTACTTTGACTGGCGCGCGCAAAACCACACCTTCAGCGGAATGGCTTCCTTCGCGGGCGGTGGGGTAACGCTCGAATCGGAAGGCGAGTCGCAACGTTTCGATGCGCAGACGGTGTCGGCCAATTTCTTCCAGGTGCTCGGAGCGGCTCCGATGCTGGGGAGAGATTTTCGCTGGGAGGATGAGAGGCCTGGCAACCGCACTGTCATGTTGAGCTACTCGCTTTGGCAGTCGACGTTCGCTGCGGCGAAGGACATCGCCGGCAAGACCATCCGGATGGACGATCACTCATACACGGTTGCCGGAGTCATGCCCAAGGGATTTCAGTTTCCGCTGGAGAACCCGGCGCCGGCATTATGGAAATCGATTGCCGATGACGCGGAAGGAAAAGATCCGCAAACCGGCCAGCGCGGCTTCAATTCTCTAGACGTGATTGGACGGCTGAAATCTGGGGTTACGGTTGAACAGGCCAAAGCGGACCTTAGCGTGATTGCAGGCAATCTGGCACGGCAGTATCCGGATAACAACAAGCAGTTCAGCTCTGCGCTTGTTGAGCCTGAACTCCAGCACATGACCGGCGATACCAGGCCGGCGCTGCGCCTGCTGTTTGGCGCCGTCACTCTGGTGCTGCTGATTGTCTGTGCCAATGTTGCGGGCCTGTTGCTGGCGCGGAGCGCACGACGGAGCGGGGAGTTCGCGTTGCGTGCAGCCATTGGCGCGAGCCGCGCGGCCATCATCCGGCAGTTGCTGATGGAGTCAGTGACGCTCTCCCTGTGCGGGGGAGTTGCGGGCGTGGCGCTCGCTTATGGGCTGGTGCATGCAAGCGTCGGTCTGATGCCTATCGACATTCCACGAATGCAAGATGCGTCGATTGATGGCGGCGTACTGCTTTTTGACCTGGGTCTGTCGCTGGTCACCGGGCTTCTGTTTGGAATGCTGCCGGCGTGGCGCATGTCGCGGGCGTTGCCGGCACAGGCGCTGCGTGACGGTTCCCGAACTGTGGCGGGAGGGCAGGGACAGAATCGTGTTCACAATGGCTTGGTGATTGCGCAGACGGCGATTGGACTGGTGCTTCTGGTGGGTTCCGGGTTGTTCATTCGAAGTTTCCTTCGCATCCTGAATGTCGATCCGGGTTTCGATCCCAAGCAGGTGTTCACTGCACGCATAAGGGTTTCGTTCGATAAACTCAACAACGATCAGCATTTTCAGTTTTACCAGCAACTGCTGGCGCGGATCTCCTCATTGCCGGGCGTGCAGTTGGCATCAGCGGGGTGGCCGCTGCCGATGAGCAACAACAACGTCAGAGTTTCGTTCAGCATACAAGGGCGGCCAACTGCCAAGGGGGACGAGCCCAACGAATCGATTTCGGTGGTGATGCCTGGCTATTTTGAGGCACTGCAGATTCCGCTGGTTGCGGGGCGCACATTCGGCGACGAGGATGGAACCAAAGGAGCGCCAACGATCATCATCAATCAGGCCTTTGCGCGGAAGTATTTCGCTGGCGAAAATCCGCTCGGCAAGCACATTCAAGCGGAATTGGGTGATGGCGTATTCAAGCATCCGATGCGCGAAGTCGTCGGAGTGGTGGGAGACATCAAAGACAGAGCGCTGACTGCGGTCGCAGAACCTCAGTATTACCTGCCCTTCTCCCAGGCGGTGATAACCAACCCGTATCTCACAATCCGCACCTCGGGTGAACCCGTGGCCCTGCAGGGCGCGCTGCGTGCAACCGTGCGGGAAATGGACAAGAGCGTGCCGGTTTACCAGGTCTCGGCCCTGGAGGACTATGTGTCCAAATCGGCGGCGCAGCCGCGCTTTCAGACATTTCTTCTTACGTTTTTTGCGGCGGCTGCACTCATCCTTGCGGCGATCGGCCTGTACGGCCTACTCTCGTATATGGTGGTGCAGCGCACGCTTGAAATCGGATTGCGTATGGCGCTGGGCGCGCAAAGGAAAGATGTCTTGGGCTTGATTGTTCGCCGCGGCCTGAGTCTGGCTCTGCTTGGGGTGGTTGCGGGCCTGACGATTGCGGCCGGAGCCACGCGGATGTTATCGGGCATGCTGTATGGAATCCGGCCCGCCGATCCGCTCACATTTGCAGCCACGGCGGTTCTGTTTCTTCTGGTCAGCATTGCAGCAAGCGTCGTGCCTGCATACCGCGCGGCGCGGATGGATCCGATGAGGACGCTGCGGGAGTAATAGGCAGCCGGGTAGGAAATTTGTCCGCTGACCGCAACAAGATTGAGGAAGAGCAGAGGGTAGACGGCCGTTTCCGCAACCAGGCTGAACCACCGAAAGGTGGCCCGCTTTCTGGGGCGGGACCGAGAGCCTGCAACAGTGCAGTGAACGCGGTCAACCGAAATCCAATCCATAATAGACGGTCGAGAACGGCTGCGGCCTTTATTTCGTTTCCGTCCTTGACGCAAGAGTTGCACGTGTTTCCGATGATGACCAAACTGAGTTGCTGACTCCCCGGGAGCGGACTGTTTTGGATGCATTGCCCCTCTGGCTTCCTGCGATTTTGCACACCCCAGCGTGAGGAAGAACCTAGACCGTAAACGACAGTGACTTCACCGCCGGTTCGACAAATGTTCTCTGAATCCCTGAATGACGAATCAAGTGCTTCACCTGTTTGGGAAGATAAGCGGCTTAACAGCTTCGTCGTGGGAACTGGAGTCAGCCTCGAAGCCGGCGGCGGTGAGTGGCTGCTTGCGTTCAAAACCGGCCAACGAGCCGTAGGTGATCAGCGGGTTGGGCGCCGGTCACAAAAGACTCTGACTCATAGTCCACGTGCTTAACAAGCCATGTCCGGATCGCCTCATCGTCGATAAATTGATCACGAAGATTTGCATATCTGGATCATAGGAACTAGCTGGCATGGAACAGGTCGTTGGTCCCATTCGACATCATCCACCAAATCTCGAGCAACTCAGACGGGGGCGAAAGCGCGAAGGGCGGATAGACTGGCCCCCGGGATCCACCCACTAACTGGTGAGCGACCGTCGGGCTAGAAGTTCAGATCCTTCCACCGGGTGTGATCCCCACGTCCCGGCGGCCGGTTTCGAGGCCAAGGCGCGCAGGTTCGTCGATTTGCTGAGCAATCTAATGCAGGTTCCAATTTTGGCTGGTGGCGCCGTTGCATTTGTTGACCACGAGCTGAGTGCCTCCGCCGACGTTCGGGCCACCTGCGCTGTCGAGGCAAAGACCACTTGGATACCCGACGATCACGCCGTTGGAGCTGTCCGTATAGCGCACAACCCACCAGTTCTGACTTGCAGTGCCCTTGGCCATACAGGTTGACAGGGTCACGAGGGTCCCGGCATCGGAGTAGGAACTGGCCCCGGTAAGGCACTTCGAGGTCCCGTTTTCGGTGCCAATACCTTGGATCTGGCCGCCGCTGAAGTTCCATTCGTCGTTAAATGCGCCCGAACACGAGTAGGCGATTACGGGTGTGCCGTTGGCGGTTCTGCCGGCTTCATCGGCAACGCACAGATGGGGCGCGTCGGTGTTCAACTCGAGCTCTGTGCGGCGAACAATCCAATTCTGGCTGGCGCCAAAGCTGCAATCGTTGACCACGAGCTGAGTGCCGCCGCCGACCGACGGACCGCCGGAGCTGTCCAGGCAAACCACCGATGTTCCTCCCGGCCCGATGCCGCCGGCATAGGCCATGAAGACTGCATTGCCCTTGTCCGGCCCTGCGATCGCTGGCAGGACCCACCACTGCTGGTTCAGGCCGCCATTGCATTGATACAGATCGACAAGGGTTCCGGAAATGCCGCTGTTTCCTTGCACGTCAAGACACATGGACTGGCCATTCGCGGTGCCAATGCCCTGCAATTGACCGTTAACGTAGTTCCACTGCTGGCCGAATGACCCTGAGCAAGAGTAAGCGAGCACGGGGGTACCGTTGGCGGTGTCGCCACCCTCCACGGCGGCGCACAAATAGGGAGCGTTCGAGCTGAGCTGGATTTGGGTTGCGCGGGCCGGGAGGATGCCGGTCAGCAGGAAACAGACGGTCAGCAGCGCCCATGGGCGATCGTGGTTCATACTAGGGGTTCGTGTGAGTTTCGAAGGGTGTGGAATTGTTTTCGATCGGTCGCTGAATTGCGAGTTGCCGTTTGTCGTTTTCACTATCGGTCTCCTTGCTGTTTCTTAGGAAAATCTCCTGCTGGAATCTTCTCCAAACAGAAAGGCGTAAAGTGGGGGCGAAACGTCTCATCGACCCGAAAAATTTGTTGGCCAAGTGGGGAAAAGACTCGCCACAGGGACATTGAATCTGTTTTGGCAAACGGCTTGGGTCTTTCGTAAGATCATGGTCCATCCGAAGCCGCGCTATTCTGTTTCAGACCCCTTGTCCCCCGGGAACAACGAGAGACGACTCATGAACTTTCGCCAGCGCAGAATCTTGGTGCTCGGTGCCATTGCCCTACTCATTTGTGGCGTGGCGTGGCGGCGCGGCAGGATGCGGCGCCTGCCGACTGTACTCGCTTCGACGACCAGGGGAACGCTCTCGGCGTCTTTGGAGTTCGGCGGCCGAATGCGCACCTATCTACTTCACGTTCCGCCCGGGTACGACCCCAAGACACGTCTGCCCCTTGTCTTTGTGCTGCATGGCGCAACACAGGGTGCCGAGAATGCTGAGAAAATGTCGGGCATGAGCGCCCTCGCCGACCAGAATCATTTCCTTGTGGTCTACCCTGGCGGTACCGGCCAAGCGCCGACCTGGAATGCCGGAAACTGTTGCGGCTACGCGCTCCAGAACAACGTCGCCGACGTTGGCTTCCTCCGCACGCTGCTTGAAAAACTTGGTCGCGAATACGCGGTCGACCGAAGGCGCGTCTACTTCACCGGTATATCCAACGGAGCCATGATGTCCTATCGCGTGGCCTGCGAAATGTCCGACCAAGTCGCGGCCATCGCCGCCGTGGAAGGCGCGCTCAACATCGATTGCCACCCGTCGGTGCCGGTCTCGGTGTTGATCTTCCACGGCACCGCCGACCATCTGGTGCCCTTCAACGGCGGCAGCACGCCCTTTCAGATCGGCGGCAAACGCAAAGATAACTCCGTAGCCTATGCCGTCGAGTTCTGGGTGAAGCGTGACGGCTGTTCCGCGCCCCAGCATGAAGAGACTGCCGAAGCTCGCATCGACAAATACTCCGAGTGCCAGCTTGGCACCGGAGTTGCGCTCTACGCGATCCCGGGCGGACATCACATGTGGCCGGGACTAGCAATCAGCGGCAACCGCGTTCCCGCTACGGATCTGATCTGGTCCTTCTTCGCCGCACACCCCAAGCCCTGAGCTTCCGGATCGTACCGGCTGCGCTTGCCGTGCGGCATCTTCGGGTTGATGAAACCACTTACCTATGCCTCCGCTCGGCGGAGGTTGCCGACCGCCTCAGAGGAAACAGCCCGAATCGCCTGGCACTAAGGCTTTGGGCTCGGGTGGATGGGAGCGTCGTGGTCCTCTCCCGGTGCCGATCGAGCCTTGCTCGCGACCAAGGCGCAGCCTGATCGACTGCTGGTTGTGGGGAGTCCAAGCCTCCGTCCATTGTCGTTAAGCTGGCGGATACCCCGGGGGACGCGAAGAAGTTGCCCTCCCGCTTCAAAGACACTGGCCTCAGGCATGCGCAAGAATGACTCCGACTTTCCAGTCTGTTTCTTGTATTTAGATTCCGGGCATAATCGCTGATCGAAGGTGCGCTTGACGAAAGGGGTCGCAAGATGAAAAGGAGTCTGGCTTGGTCATTGCTTCTATTTCTTCTCGGAATACCGATGTTGTTCGCCGCGGACCCTCTGGACGGGATCTGGCAGGGGTATGACGGCGAGTGGTGACAGTCACATAAAAGCCCGAGGTCATCACCTGGCTGAAGCCTTCTCTGGAGGCCGTCAAGAACGCACATCTCGCGGAGGGCCCGAAGGACCTTGCCCGCGGAGTTCGCGTTCAAGGCCGTGATGTCAGCGTTGACGGCATGTATCTCCGTATCATCGTTCACCCTAACGAACACATGGGACAACTGGTCGCGTATGGGCGCATGACGGGGATGGTGCCGCCCTGGTCAAGATGATGAGCCGAAGGCAACAAGACAGAAGTTATTATCCGCCGATCTACCTTAAGTGGTATACGCAGGCGAAGACGCGCGTATTTTCGAGAAAAACAATCCAGACCGATCTCGAATCAGCTCGTCGTTTTGCCCTCGGTCCGCGCCATCCCGCTGTTGGCGACCGGATCGACGGCGAGAATTCGGCCTTGTTCCAGTCAACTTTCCGGTCGGGTTCTCCCGATATGGCACAATGTTTGTTCAGGCGCGATGAGCCAATGAATATTCCGCGAATGCCGGGACAGGTGGGGGGTGCATGGGGTTTGGCTGGGGTGTTGGCTGCCGCGGTCCTTGGAATGAGCGCGCCAAGGGCAACGGCGCAGGCAAAGGGATTCACGATTGAGCAAGCGCTGAGCGCACCGTACACGTCCGACCTACGTGCCGCTCCCTCGGGCGGGCGGCTGGCCTGGGCGGCGAACATTGACGGCCGGCGCAACCTGTGGGTGGCCGAGCCGGCCCCGGATGGCAAGAGCTATCGATCCCGGCAGATCACGCACTATGCCGACGACGACGGCCAGGAGATCCATAGCGCGCAGTGGACGGCCGACGCCGCATCCATCGTCTACGTCCGTGGCGATAGCGCAACGGGTGAGAACCATCCCGTGCCCAATCCCGCCGGCTTCCCCAAAGGTGCGCAGCAACAGTTATGGGTGGTCAGTGCGGAGGGCGGGGAGCCGCGCCTGTTGGGCGAAGGCCGCGCGCCGGCCGTGTCGCCAGACGCAAGCGGCTGGCCTACACGCTCAAAGGTCAAGTTTGGCTGCTTCGCCTCGACGATCGCAACGCCAAGCCCGAGCAACTGCTGCAAACGCGAGGCTCGGCCGAGGATCTGCGCTGGTCTCCCGATGGCACGCGCCTAGCTTTTGTGAGCGATAGGGGCGACCATAGCTTTCTCGCCCTCTATTCCGTGGGATCCGGTTCGGTCATCTATCTTGACCCCTCGACCGATCTGGACAGCAACCCCGTATGGGCGCCCGACTCAACGCGCCTTGCTTTTCTGCGCATTCCGCCCGACAAGGATGCGCTGCTCTTTGAGCCGCACCGCACGGCCTTGCCCTGGTCGATTCGTGTGGTGGAGGTGACGACCGGCAAAGCGCACGACGCCTGGCGTGCAGCTGAAGGAGCAGGCAGCGCCTACCGCGGGACGGATTCGCCGGACCAGTTGCATTGGGCCGTTGGCGACCGAATCGTCTTTCCCTGGGAGCAGGACGGCTGGCTCCACCTGTTTGCCGTGTCCGCTTCGGGCGGGACGACTACGCTGCTGACGCCGGGCAATTTTGAAGTCGAACATGTCGGTCTCAGCCACGACCGGACGACACTGGTCTTCGACTCCAATCAGAATGACATCGACCGGCGCCATGTTTGGCGGGTCCTCTTGAGTGCGGATGGAGCAAACAAAGCGGCCGAAGCCGTGACGGCGGGAGAAGGCATTGAGACACAGCCCGTGGTAGCAAGCGACGGCCTAACCGTGGCCGTGTTGCGGTCCGATGTACGCCTGCCGATTCGCCCCGCAGTGGTCGAGAGCGGCGGCCCGGTTGACCTTGCTCCTCAGGCCATTCCCGCAGATTATCCTGCGGCGCACTTCGTAACCCCGCAGCAAGTGATCTTTCCCGCCGCAGACGGACTCGAGATTCACGGCCAGCTATTCCTGCCCAAAGCAATGGCGCCGGGGGAACGGCGACCGGCGATGGTCTTCTTCCACGGCGGTTCCCAACGGCAGATGCTGCTCGGCTGGCATTACATGGAGTATTACTCTAATGCCTACGCGATGAACCAGTATTTGGCCAACCTCGGCTATATCGTGCTCAGCGTGAATTACAGAAGCGGCATCGGCTACGGACTTAACTTCCGGGAAGCGCTCAATTATGGTGCATCGGGAGCCAGCGAATTCAATGATGTGCTGGGTGCCGGGCTCTATCTGAAGGGCAGACCCGACGTCGATGGAACACGCATCGGCGCGTGGGGCGGCAGTTACGGCGGTTACCTGACCGCTCTGGCGCTGGCTCGAGCCTCCGATCTGTTTTCGGCCGGCGTCGACATGCACGGCGTTCATGACTGGAACGCCGAGCTGCCGACCTTTTCGCCGAACTACGACCCGCGCGAACGGACGCAGGTGGCGCGGCTCGCCTTCGAGTCCTCACCGATGGCTTCGGTCGCCACCTGGCACTCGCCGGTGCTGCTCGTCCACGGCGACGATGACCGCAACGTGCCTTTTGCCCAAACCGAAGAACTCGTGGATGCCTTGCGCCGGCAGAAGGTCGACTTCGAGGAACTGATCTTCCCGGACGAGATTCACGACTTCCTGCTACGCCGCGACTGGGTACGCGCATATGACGCAAGCGCAGAGTTCCTGGGCCGCAAGCTGGGCGCAGCGGCCAATCCGCAGCGCTGACGGAAACGCAATTGAACCTGGCGCCAGAAGACCATATTCAGACCTCTCCCCCTGCATTTCTCAGCCACTTCCGAACCCGTCCGTGTGGTTTGCCAGTAAGGACGATCCGATCCTGAATCGGCCCGTAATTCTGGATCGCTGTCGCTCCAGAAGTCCGGCTCGCTCTCGGGAGTTGAGGAAAGGGAAGTCGGCCCTCGTGAGGAATCCGGATCCGGAGGGTTCGATATCTGGTTTGTCCGACCCCGCGTTGGTCCCTACGTATCCAGCCAACGAACCCACGGCAGGTGGTAGACAAGGCCGAACGGCCGGGTTCCGCCTTCGCTCCGGTCAACGGATGTTTCGTGCCCGGTGGAATTCAGGGCGCCCTGTCCTGGTGGTGGTCACTCGCGCGGACGCGAGCGCAATCACATGGCCCGGATGCCTTTGATGTTGTTGATGGCTAGTTCCTGCGCTGCGTTGGCGATCTCGGTCTGGCTGAATTGTGGAGCGGCGAGTGCGGGGTGCTTGCTCATTACGATCGCCAGCACCGCATCCCAATTGCCGGCGCGAAGTTTTGCGCGCTCGCGCGCGTTGTGCGGGGCGGTAAAGAGGATGCCGGTTCCCCGGAAGCGGGCGAAGTGACGCGAACGGTCATCGATCAGGTAATCCGCGTCGATGATCTCTTTGTCTCCGCAAAACACAATGTTGCTCGTGGGTATAAACGGAAAATGCTCTTGCAGCCATCGAAACTTCGCGTCAAAGGACCGGGGCACTTCCATGGCGGCGCTAACGATAAAAACGTCGAATTCCGACGACAACCATTGCAGGGCGCGCTGGCTGTTTTCAATCACGCCGAGGTGCTCGAAAAATCCATCCTCGTGCGGCAGACGATCGAAGATCCCGCGGTGCTCGCCTGGGATGGCCTCCTTCAGTCCTTTTTCCCGGATAATTTCGGGGGTCAGGCTCTCTCCCGTCGCCCGGTTGTAAAGCAACAGATGACGGGTAAGGCTATCCGCGATCACCTCGTCCATGTCGACGGCAAGCCGCGGGCGGCGCGGGCGCTGTCCCTCCCGGCCCGTAGTTGCGGACTTTGTCCAGGTCAGTTTCAGAACGAGCGAAGTGGCAACCAGAATGGACGCAACCAGGTTTGCCCAGATCACCGCTCGAGCGTGAAACATCCAACCATAACCCAGCCACAACAGTACCCCGACCAAATAGAGCGCGAGCATCGAATACGAGAGATCTTCTCCCCCCTGTCTCCTGATCTTTAAGATCTGCGGCAGGAATGCCACGGTGGTGCAAATGGCTGCAATCGTGCCGACGACGCCCGTAATCCCTGGATCACTCATTACCTAAGTAGAACCTTTTTCTGGCGATTATTCCAATGAAAGTTTTCTCTATCTGTGATAACTGGTAGTTATGGCAATCGAATGCCGCGAGTTGCGCTCCTTTCTCGTACTGGCTGAACAGTTGCACTTTGGCCGCTCCGCCACCCTGCTCCATATTTCTCAGCCCGCCCTGAGCAAGCAGATCAAGGGTCTGGAGCATACGATCGGAGGTCCGCTGCTGCTGCGAAACCGACGCGAGGTTCGCCTTACCGCAACGGGAGAGCTTTTCTACGGCGAGGCTCGCCGCATCGTTCGCGATCTTGACGTGCTCTTCGACACCGCCCAGTCGGCGGCGCGCGGTGACGCGGGAAGGCTGCGCATAGCGGCTGGCATCGCCACCGTACACAGTCTGGTGCCTCCGGCCTTGCGCAAATTCAGAGAGTTGCACCCCAAGGTGGCAATCCAGGTAGGAGACATGTCCACTCCACGCCAGATCGATGCTTTGCTTGCTGGTGAGATCGACGTGGGTTTCCTGCGACTGCCCGTCGCACGTCCACCGTTAGTGGTAAGAAAAGTTTTGCAGGAACAGCTGACCATCGCTGCCTTCAGCGACTTCGACGGGGCATTGACCCTTCACGGCATTTCTCAGCAGGCCTTCATCATGATCGCCCGGGAGGTTTCAGCGACCTACTATGACCATTGCATCCGGCTGTGCGGGAGCGCCGGCTTCAGCCCGAAAGTCGTGCAAGAGGCGCGAGATATCTTTACACTTCTCAACCTGGTGCGCGCCGGCATGGGCATCGCTCTGGTTCCGCGCTCGGCCAAGCAAATGCGGGTAAGGGGAATCCGGTTCAGCGACATCCGCGGCCGGGAAGCCGAGTGGGATGTGGGAATCGCGTGGAACAAGTTGCAGGAATCGGCCGTGGTCAGGAATTTTGTGCAGATCTGCTTGCAACAGACTCAGCAAAGGCCACTGATCGCGTTCTCGCGGCACAAGCGTTTTCCGAGCGAGGACGCACGCGCGTCCCTCGGCAAGAGCGATCCGGCAGGTTCCGGGGAGTGATCGAAATCGGTCCTGCCATTTCGGAAAAGCTTAAACTGCGGCTGGCTACCCGCACGCCGCCGCGAAGCCCGGCATTTACCAAACTGCTTGCGAGGACGGAACCCCAAGTTGGGTTTCAGCCAAAACGGAAGACCGCCGCAACGAACACGGCCATCAGCAGTGGCCCCGGTTCTTGCGCACAGCACGCCAACACCTCTCATGTACTACACTTGTCTGCTCTTGAAAGACGTTCGCGGCATCAATCGTTTCCGGACTGGTTTCGAGTGCTGCCGGCAGCATCTGTAGGTTACGCATACCGATTCAATCGCCTGGATTGTAGAGGGGGCAACAGTGAAATTACGCATTCTCGCGCCGAAATACTCAGTCATCGTAACTCTGCTCATTTGCGCCACGGTCGCTTTCGCGCAGTCGGTCCCGTCCGTCACCGGCGACGCACGCGTCGACAAGCTGCTCAGCCAGATGACGCTGGAAGAAAAACTCACGCTCATTCACGGCACCCAGGAGGATCCAGCCGCCTACCAGGGACAGGCCGGCTATCTCGGGGGCATTCCCCGCCTCAACATTCCCGGCCTGCGTCTTGCCGACGGCCCTCCCGGCGTGCTCACTCGCCACCGCTCGCAGGGCGAAACCGCCACGATGGGCGTGGCCGCCACCTTCAGCCGCAAGACCGCTGAAGAGAACGGCGTTGTCATCGGTCGCGAAGACCGCGCCCTCGGCATCGATGTCAGCCTCCAGCCCTTTGTCAACATTGACCGCGACCTCGAGTTCGGCCGTGGCTACAACACCTTCGGCGAGGACCCCTTCCTGACCTCCGAGATGGGCGTGGCCGAAGCGAGAGGCATCCAGTCGCAGCACGTCATGGCACAGATCAAGCACTTCGTCGCCTACGACTCCGAGAACGGCAGCATCTTCGTCGATGAGCAGACCCTCCATGAGGTCTATGTCGCTCCCTTTGATGCGGCCATCCGAGGCGCCGACGTCTCCTCGATTATGTGTTCCTATAATCGCGTCAACGGCATCTTCGCCTGCGGCAACGAGTCCACGCTAAGCAAAATCCTTCGCGACGAAATCGGCTTCAAGGGCTTCGTCACCTCGGACTGGGGTGCGGTCCACGGCGTCAAGTTCATCAACGCCGGCCTCGACATGGAGATGCCGGGCGAGCCCGGCGGCATCCCCATTCCTTCTTTCTTCGATTCCCTGCCCGTTCCCCCCCCGCCAGCGGAAGACGCCATGGCCGACCTGATTGAAAGCTTTTCCGGGTATATTCCGGAGGAGCCCGAGCCGGCAAAGATGAATCTGGGCGATTTCGGCAAGAAGGACGATGCAAAGAAGATGCCCGAGGCCCTCAAGGACGGTACCGTCAACGAGGCTGCGATCACCCGAGCCGCCGGCCGCGTTCTCTATGAGATCGTCCATTTTGGCTACCTCGACGGCCAGTCCAAACACGAGGTCACCGCACAGGCCATCGAGGCCAACGCAGAGATTATCGAGCGCACCGGCGAGCAAGCGGCCGTCCTGCTTAAGAACGAAGGCAAGATTCTGCCGCTGAACGACGCCGAACTGGACCAGGTTGTGCTCATCGGCCCCACCGCCGGCCAGGTTGATGCCATCGGCATCAATGGCGAGCGCTCCGTCGGCCTGCCTGAGCGCCAGGTTGGTCCTTACGACGCCCTCAAGAAGATTACCGGCAACTCGCACATCCAGTTTGCCGTCGAGGATGACATGACCGGGACCACCATCCCGGCCGCCCTCCTCAGCCACGACGGCAAGCCCGGCCTGGTCCGCACCGGTGACGGAGCCGAGCAGATTGACCCCACCGTCGACTTTACCGCCAAGCGTGGCAATCCGCTCAAGCCCAACGCCACCATCACCTGGAAGGGCTCGCTCACGGTTCCGCATGCGGGCAACTATTGGATCTACCTCCAGGCCCTCGGCACCAACGCCAGCATCAAGCTTGACGGCAAGCGCTTGGCTCGCACGGGCGTCAGGCAGGGAGCAGTGCACGGTGACATTCTCCAGGCCAACCAGGACAATGCCATCCCCACAACCGACGGGATCGACAACGTTCGACAAGCGATCGACCTTACCGCCGGCCCTCACGCGATTGAGATCGCCACCACCCCGGACACCTCCGCCGCGCCCGTCCAGGTCCGCCTGAATTGGTACACCCCTGAGCAACGCAAAGCGGATCACCAGGCAGCCATCGCCGCCGCCAAGCGGGCCAAGATCGCTGTCGTCTTTGTTTGGACTCGGCTGCATCCCGTCTTCGGTCTCCCCGGTGGGCAGGACAAGCTCGTCGAGGAAGTGGCTGCCGTGAACCCCAACACCATCGTCGTGCTCAATACCAGTCAGCCCGTGGCCTTGCCCTGGATCAACAAAGTCAAGGCAGTCCTCGAGATGTGGTGGCCGGGCGATGAGGGCGGGTGGTCCACGGCGAACCTGCTGGCAGGCAAAGTCAGCCCTGCCGGACGCTTGCCCGTCACCTGGGGCAAACGCCTGGAGGACTATGCTGCCACCGATCCCAAACACCCCGAGCGGTCCGGCAAGGGCGTTGATGGCAAGACCACCTACTCTGAGGGCGTCAACGTTGGCTATCGCTGGTTCGACATGGAGAAGATCGAGCCACTGTTCCCCTTCGGCCATGGACTCAGTTACACCAGCTTCGAGTACTCCGGCCTTGAAGTCAAAAAGTCCTCTGATGGCAGCCTCGATCTCAGCTTCACCATCAAGAACACCGGCGCCATGGACTCCGACGAAGTTCCGCAGGTCTATCTCGGTGCTCCTTCGAGAATCCCCGACAGCGTCCAGTTTCCGGTCCGGGCTCTGGCGGGTTTTGACCGCATCCACCTGGCCGCCGGCGAAGCCAGAGCCGTTACGCTCCACGTCGGCTTGCGTCAGCTGCAATACTGGTCCACCAAGGACGGCAAGTGGTTGACTACAAATGGCAAGCGCACCGTCAGTGTGGGCGGCTCATCACGCGAGCTCCGGCTCAGCCATGACATCGACTGACAATGCTGGCAATGAACAATGTCGGAGCCCCGGTGCTCCGGCATTGTCCTTATTGAGCGCTGCATAAAGAATGCAATGGTCTAGCGCAAAAAAGAGGGCAGCCCGGATTGCACTATGCAACCGCGAAGTTTCCGAGTTGAGATACGAATCGCGGTGATCGAGTCCACGACGTCCTCGACCAACTCTTCCAGATCATCGGGGCAACTATTGGCGAGGGCACGTTTCGCCAGGGACCAGACCCCTTCATCGGGGTTGAGGTCTGGGGCATAGGAGGGAAAGTGCTCGATATGCGGGCGGCGATGTCGTCGCAGCAGTCGTTGGAGGGGTGCTCCCTGGTGGGTGGAAGAATTGTCCAGCAGAACGATCACCGGGCCCCGCAGATGGCGCAACAACTCGCACAGAAACCTGCGAACCTCTTCTTGCCCGATATTGTCGAAGTAAAGTTGATAGTACAGACCCAGGCGTTGTCGTCGCGGACTTACCGAGATTCCGGAAATGACCGAGACCTTGTCGCGCCGTCGCTGGTGATAATAGTGAACCGGAGTACAGCCTTGCGGGGACCAGGTCTTGGCCACATAAGGAATCAAAAGGAAGCCCGATTCATCGGCGAAGACTAGGTGGGCACCCAGCCGCGTAGCGTTTTTTTTATCCGCGGCCAATCTTTCTGTTGCCAGCGGACAATGGCGTTCTCATCCCGCTCCAGGGCACGTCGTTCTGGTTTCTGCGGACTCCAGTTCAGACCGTGCATCAAGCGTCCGACGTGATCGCGGTGGTACTGGATTCCGAACTGGTTCCGGATCAATTCTGCAATGCGGGCGGTGGTCCAAAGATTGGTCCGGTAGCCGTGCATCATCGGCCCCTGCAGAAGAAGATTGACCAAACGCCGTCGTTGCGTCCGGTCCAGCTTCAGCGGCCGTCCTGGAGAGACACGCACCCGCAATGCCTTGGCTCCGCCTCGCCGTCGGGCATCGCGCCAGCGCATCACCGAACTTGGATTGCAGCCGATGCGCCGTCCCACTTCGTTAAGAGACGCACCAGAATCCAACAACGCCAGGGCACGCTTGCGCCGATCCTCGAGTAGGTCCGCACTCCCCTTCAGTCTGGGCATAGGTGTTCTGCTCCTGAACCCCTAGTTATTTTATTGCATTCTTTATGCAGAGATCAATAGGGTGTGTGCCGAGGACATTCGACAAGTTTAGAGGCGCCAGCGCTGGGCGCAACCTGCGCCGAAAATTTCGCTCAGCCACTGCTGAAGGTGAAGAGATCGGCGAAGCGCAAGACTGAAATCACACCGGTCGTCAGGCGGGGCCCGGAAGAATTGGCGACGGGCGAGCGCGCAGATAACTGACGAAACCACTTCCAACTCGCGCAGGGCTAACTCCGTCGAGCGATGAATTGCAGGCGCAAGTCGTCATGGCGCCACACTTCCAGGATTCGAAAGGGTGCCGGAAACGAATGGCTTCATGCCTTCCTCGCTGCGGATCGATCCCCGTGGCTTTCTATCTTGATGGCGTCGTAGCTCAATTCGTCACCGCCGGCTTGAAATTCTCTTGAAAATTGTCTGAAATCTGTCGAATGAGCTGCCTCCGGTCCGTCATACATGCAGGAGCACAAAGGCTCTCTTACAATTGCTCCCAAAGGAGAATGTGATGCAATTTGCCCTGCTGATCTACGAATCTCCAGAAGCTTTCGCGGCACGCAAGAGCGGCGAAACCGACCCCTACCTCGGTGCCTGGCGGGCGTACCACACGGCTCTGGTCAAGGCTGGCGTCCAGGTCGGCGGCGATCCGCTCGAAGTGCCGGAGACCGGGACCACAGTGCGGACTAAGGAAGGAAAGCGGCGCGTCCAGGATGGTCCCTTTGCTGACACCAAGGAGCAACTGGGGGGATTCATAATCTTGGAACTCGCGTCGCTTGACGCAGCCCTCGATTGGGCAGCGCGATGCCCAGCGGCCTCGGCCGGCGCCGTGGAGGTCCGGCCCCTTGCGCCTGAAGCCAAGCGGCGGGTCACAGGATGAACCAAAGCGGGTCGGAGGACACGCATCGGGCGATCGAGCGGGTGGCCCGCGAGTCGTACGGTCGCCTGGTGGCATACCTTTGCTCGCACACTCGTGACCTGGCCAGCGCCGAGGACGCTTTGAGCGATGCGCTAATAGCCGCTCTCACGACGTGGCCGCGAGATGGCGTGCCACAGAATCCGGGGGCCTGGTTGCTGACGGCGGCGCGCCGCTCGTTTATCGACCTTGTGCGTCATCGGCGAGTAGCTGAGGCGAGCGAGCCGACTCTGCTGCTGCTCAGGGAGGAGGCCGAGGAGGCGAACTTGTCCACCGAATTTCCAGATGACAGGTTGAAACTACTCTTCGTATGCGCCCACCCGGCGATCGATCCCGCCATGCACACGCCGCTCATGCTCCAGACGGTTCTGGGCCTCGATGCAGCACGCATCGCGGGCGCATTCCTGGTTTCGCCAAAAACCATGGGCCAGCGACTGGTGCGTGCCAAGACGAAGATCCGCGACGGTGGCATTCAGTTCGAAGTCCCGCAGGACCGGGAATTGCCGCCGCGGCTGAACGCGGTGCTGGAAGCCATTTACGCCGCATTCGGCATCGGCTGGGACGACGTGGCGGGTGTCGACCAGCCCGGCCGCGATCTGGCCGAAGAGGCGATCTGGCTCGCGAGGGTCCTTCTGCAACTCATGCCCGGCGACGCAGAGGTTCACGGCCTGCTGGCTCTCATGTTCCACTGCGAAGCGCGCAGACCGGCGCGACGGGGACCGGACGGCCGCTATGTCCCGCTCTCAAAGCAGGACTGGCGACTATGGTCCCAGCCATTAATCGAAGAGGCAGAGCGCCATCTCGCCGAGGCGTTCCGGCAGGGACGTTCCGGCCGGTTTCAGCTGGAGGCGGCGATTCAGTCCGTACATGCCGAGCGGGCGCGCAGCGGCCGGATCGACTGGGGTGCCATCGCCCTCTTCTATGAACAACTGATGCGCATATCCCCGACACTCGGCACGCGAACTGGATATGCCGCGGCGATTGCCGAAAGGAAAGGACCCCTGGCAGGTCTGGCAGTACTCGATGCGATGGCGGTGGATGATGTCTCTGGTTATCAACCCTACTGGGCGGTTCGCGCTCACCTGTTGCAACGGCTGGGAAAGACAGCGGAGGCCTTCGGCGCATACGACCGAGCGATCGGACTCGCCCAGGACCCTGCCGTCAGGGAATTCCTGTTTCAAAAACGTGGCTAGTTTTTTTCTTCCTCCTGTAGAAATGACCCCACCTTACGCGTCACCACGATAGAGGCGGCTTAGCAGTGAAGCTTGGCCACCCGAGAGGTGAACGATGTGTCCATTCTGTTTTGCGACCATAGGGCTGGTCGTTGCCGGAACGGTGTCTACCGGCGGACTGGCAGCTTTGGCCGTGCAAGTTTCTCGCAAAAACCGAGCCGGAAAAGTTCGGCCGAACGCAGAGGAAAGGAACAATCAAAATGTCGACAAACACGATTGAGAACCCCAAAATAGTGTCGCGGGAGGAATGGCTTGCGGCGCGAAAGAAACTACTGGCCAAAGAGAAGCAACTCACGCACGAGCGCGACGCAATCGCCGCCGAACGCCGCCAGCTACCCTGGGTGAAAGTCGAAAAGAATTACATTTTCGATTCGCCGGGCGGCAAGAAAACTCTCGCCGATCTGTTCGACGGCAAAAGCCAACTCATCGTTTATCACTTCATGTTCGGCCCGGATTGGAAGGAGGGTTGCCCCAGTTGCTCATTCAACATGGATCATACCGACGGTGCGCGGGCACATTTGGCGCAACGCGATGTCGCTTTCGCGGCGGTGTCACGGGCGCCGTTGTCCAAGATCGAAGAGTTCAAGAGGCGCATGGGCTGGCGATTTTCCTGGGTCTCATCGTTCGAGACCGACTTCAACTACGACTATCGCACTTCTTTCACCAAGGAGGAACTGGTCCAAGGCAAAGTGGAGTACAACTTTGATTTGGTGGAATTCCCCAGCGCGGAAGCACCCGGAATCAGCGTCTTCTACAAGGACAAGTCGGGCACCATCTTCCATACGTATTCGGCCTACGCTCGCGGCACCGAAACGGTCGTCAATACATATAACTATCTCGACCTTGTTCCCAAAGGCCGCGATGAGGATGGCCTGCCTTTCACGATGTCCTGGGTGCGCCATCACGATCGCTATGCGGACGGGTACTTAGCCGATGCGGACAAACCGTACTGGCCTGCGGATGCCATGCTCGCACGCTGACGATTCGAGCGCGCCTCAAGCCGGCTCACGGCCGGTCACAACCCAAACGAGTTGGGGCCGGAGCCGGCAAGAGTCGCCCTGTCACAAGGGCGTTTGGACGAAGCCCTTGGCGCGGTGGACGCCGGCGCGTGTATCGATAACGGTGTCGCAGCTACGCGCTTGAAGAACCGGTGTCGCCGGAGGTAGATGGAAGACGCAGATGGGTGCGAACACTACGATGAGCATCAATAGGCGCGTCTGAGCGAAACTTCAGGTCGAACAGGTCTTTAACACCTGAATGGATTGGATTCCCAGCGCACGCCGCATCCGACGCAGGCGACAGCAACTCCATTCAAACGACTCTGTCGAAACTGCCCCGACCGTCCGGACCTGTGCATGCCCGCGTTTCTTGCTTCGCGGCAGTCCCGGTAGAGGTCGAACGCCTGTCGGCATTGATCCAACGGGCAAAGGGAGAATTTCCGATCGCCGGTCATCCAAGCGGACTCGCCGCCAGTCCGAGGTGCGAGCAGGGGAGCCGGATCTCAGAGTGCCTGCCCTACAGACGATCGCTGCCTCGCCTTACGCCATCCATATGCCATCCATCGGCAACCGGAGCGCTGCAAATCCGAGTCCAAGGAGCGAACCACGGCATCTCATCCGCCATGTCAGAGCGAACCGTGAAGCCACCGGATGTCACTATGGCCGTCGAGGTGAAGGAGTTGCTCACGAATGTCGCGCAGCGCGCGGCAACCTACATTGCGGCCGTGCCCGAGCGGCGAGTGGCTCCCAGCGCAGAAGACGTGGAGCGTTTGCGCGTCTTGGGAGGTCCTGTTCCGCAAGCCCCCACTGCCGCGGCTGAGGTGCTACGACTGCTCGACGAAATCGGCTCCCCGGCCACAGTCACCTCAACTGGCAGCCGCTATTTCGGGTTTGTCACCGGTGGCGTGCTGCCGACGGCCCTGGCGGCTAACTGGCTGGCCGGCGCCTGGGATCAAAACGCGGTTTTTACAGTCATGTCGCCGGTTGCCGCAGCGTTGGAGGAAATTGCGCTGGGGTGGTTGCGTGAAATCTTTGCTTTGCCTGGCACCTGCGGCGCGGGGTTTGTTACCGGCGCCACCATGGCTAACTTCAGCTGCCTGGCGGCAGCCCGCAGTGCCCTCCTCCGACGGGCGGGATGGAATGTGGAAGAGCAGGGACTGTTCGGCGCGCCTGAGCTCAAGGTCATCGTCGGCGCGGAAGTGCATGTCTCCGCGCTTAAGGCGCTCTGCTTGCTCGGATTGGGTCGGTCGCGTGTGACCGTTGTTCCTGCGGACAGCCAAGGTCGGATACGCGCCGATCTGCTCCCGCAACTTGACGATCGCACCATCGTTTGCCTGCAGGCAGGAAATGTGAATACGGGAGGTTTTGATCCCGCCGCGGAAATCTGCTCCCACGCTCGGCACTCGGGATCCTGGGTCCACGTCGATGGCGCCTTCGGAATGTGGGCCGCGGCCGCCCCAGAGCGAGCGCACCTGTTTCGCTCCTTTGTCGAGGCTGATTCCTGGGCGACAGATTGCCACAAATGGCTGAACGTTCCCTATGATAGCGGCCTTGCTTTTGTGCGCGACGCCGCTTATTTGCGCAACGTGATGGCGATGAGCGCGGGATACCTGCAGGCGAGCGATGCGCGGCAACCCGCGCACTACACGCCCGATGCTTCGCGACGCGCGCGCGGTATCGAGGTATGGGCAGCTTTGAAATCCCTGGGACTGTCAGGATTGGCTGAAATGGTTGAGCGTCATTGCCGGCTGGCGGAGCGCTTTGCCAAAGGCTTGATTCAAGCTGGGTGCGAAGTACTCAATGACGTGGTCCTGAACCAGGTGCTTGTTTCTTTCGGGGACGGTGCACTGAACAGGGAAATAATCGCGGCGATTCAGAAAGACGGAACGTGTTGGTGTGGCGGAACCGAATGGCAAGGCAAACCCGCAATGCGCATCAGCATCTCGTGCTGGTCGACCAGAGAGGAGGACGTCGACCGCAGTCTCGCTGCCATAACACAAATCGCAAAAATGTGGCGCTCCAGGTCGCAGTAACCCGTGCCGTGCGGATCTGCTAAACTGGCCCCGCCGTGCCAGAGATAACTGAAAAGCGCTGGAATTGGCCGTTGTGGTGGGGGTTCCTACTCGTCCTCGCTGCGATGCTGTGCAATGTGGTTCTCCTCGTCAAAGTTCCCGGGCAGCGGGCTATACCATGGCTGAGCGTACTGCTGGCAGCCGCCGGGCTCGTTCTTCTGGTCCGGGGGCTGCAGCACGCTTTCGGGCAGCCGCCGGTCTATCGTAGAAGGATTTTAAGTTCGATTCTGTCTCTGGTTTCGCTCCTGCTGGCCAGCCTGGCCTTCTTCGTCTTCTTCTACGCCCGGGCACTCCCACCCTCGCTGGCAGCGCCGCACGTAGGCCAAAAGGCACCAGACTTCACACTGCCGGACACGGCCGGTCAGCCGGTTTCGCTAGATGGAATGTTGCTACCGAGAGATGGCGTTGCGCCCAAAGCCGTGCTGCTGATTTTCTATCGCGGATATTGGTGACCGTTCTGTAACCTCGAGTTGCGAGGAATTCAGAAACAGCTGAGCGAATTTGAGTCGGCAGGCATTCGTCCCGTGGCGATCAGCGTGGACCCGCCCGAGGTCTCGCGTGATCTGAGCGAGAAAGCAGGTTATACCTTCAGCATTCTTTCCGACCCTAACGCCGAGGTGATCCGTCGCTATGACTTGCTGCATGCAGGTGGAGGGCCCGACGGGCATGACATCGCCCGGCCCGCAGAGTTGCTGGTCGACTCGTCGAGAGTCGTGCGTTGGATCAACTTCACCGAGGACATTCGCGTGCGGGCGCGTGCGGACGAAATGCTGGCTGCAGCAAAGAATCTGCGTTAGCCAGACGTCGAATTTGCCGAAGCGGCCTTGCGCCGATCAGGACCGCGAGTCTTTTCACGACACTCAAAATTAGGCGACTCTCACGCGATGCAATCATTCCTGAATGCTGCCCAACATTCGCTCCGCGGGCCGCAACAAAGTCCCTGATTCACAATCAGCCCGAAGATTTCTCTGAGTATTCGCAGCCGTCTCGGCGTGAGCACTCTGGCGCCAGGCGTTGGCACAGTCGTATGGGCGAAGCAAACGCATCGTGATTGCCCTGAGCGTGGCGCTCGATGGGCGGGGCCATGGGCTCCACGACACTCGCATCGTGATCCCATGCCCGCAGATTGTTGCCATCGATCCGGAAGCCGGACCGGTCGATTACGACCTGCGTGGCCTGACGCGATACGCCTTCGAGGATTGAAAGTCGTTTACGGCGGGGATGCGGTGACGGGCGCTCATGGCCGCAAGGCGGAAGATTTTATCAACCGCGTACGAGACCGCGGCGTGGACCCTCTGGCGGCCAGGGTCTCTGCCAACTCACAGGCAGCGGAAGCTCCGAGCACGGCCGGAGCGTTTGGCTCCATTGCACCGGGCCTGCAGGCGGACATGATCGCCCTCGATGGCGATCCAGCGCCTCGTAATTTGCAAGGAAGGGGGTGTGGTTTACCAGAACACCGCACGCGGGGCAATGCCCGTTTATGCAGGCGTCCACCCTCAGATTCGGTTTCTCCCCGACTCGCACCCACGCGATCCACCCGAAAACGTTGCCCGTCAGGCAGGGCGGAATCCGGGTGGGTCGCTCATCGTATCCCGGTGATTCCAAAATCATTCTCAGCCATGTGGTCGGCTACGCGGATTGCCTGCGCGGCGATGGTGAGTGCTGGGTTGACCGCTGCCGATGAGGGGAAGAACGAAGCGTCCACTACGAACAGGTTCTCGTGATCGAACGAGCGGCAGAACTCATTCAAAGCCGCTTTTTCCGGATCGCTGCCAAAGCGCACGGTCCCGCACTGATGAGAGACGGAGAGGCCTCCCATGTGCTTGGCGATATTCAGGCCGAAGCCGATCCGGCTCATCAGAGAGCGGGCTTTCTCGACCAGGCGTTTGTGCCCGACCATATTATTTTCAGTGTAGTGAAGCCGGATGGTATTTCCCTGCAGGATCACACGGTTGTCCGGGTCGGGCAGGTCCTCGGACATGATCCACCAATCCACGCTGCGTTCCGCCATCTGGTCACCCAGAAATTGGGGAAGAAATTTCTGCTTGGCCGTGAGCATTCCGGTTTGCAGCTTGCCAAGACCTTGAATATTGCCCATCGGGTACCTAAAGTCATCGTCCCCGAAGTAGAAATCGTTGATGCAAATCGTCTTTTGAAACTTGGTGTTGTTGACCTTCCAGCCGATGCTCATAAGAGCCGTGTTGTTGTGCGCCATATAGTTGCGCCCCACGACGCCAGATGAGTTGGAAACTCCGTTCGGAGCCTTGTCGCAGGCCGAGCGGAGCAACAACACCGACGAGTTGACGGCGCTGGCAGAGAGCACAACCACCGGTGCCGTGATGCTCTCGAGGCGCCCGCCGCTCTGGTACTCCACGGCGTTTACGCGTCGACCGTCGTTTGTGAGTTCCAGACGTGTGGCTAAAGCGTTCGTCTTGAGCGTCAACTTGCCAGAAGCCAAGGCAGGCCGGACGGCGGCAACCTCGGCATCGCTTTTGGCATGTACCTGGCAGGGAAATCCGTCACAGGTCTGGCAACGGATGCACGGCCCTCCGGGATGACGTTGCACGGCGACAGGGAGCGGAAAGGGCCTGATTCCCCTAGTCTTGAGAGCCAATGCCACCTGCTCAATCACGGGTTCGTGCGCGAGCGCCGGATAGGGGTAGCGAGGAACATCGGAGGGTTCGGTTGGATCCACTCCAGCCTCGCCATGGATTCCATAGAGTTGTTCCGCTAAGTCGTAATAAGGCGCGAGCTGACGATAAGAAATCGGCCAGGCGGGAGAGACGCCATCGGCATGCTCGAGTTCCTGGAAGTCCTTCTCGCGCAGTCGGAGCATGGCAGCCCCGAACATCTTGCTGCTGCCGCCTACGTAATAGTAGGTGCCAGGGCGAAAGGCGACGCCATGTTTGTCGAGCCAGGTTTCGGCGGGTACATACCTCAGGCTGGCGAAAACGGCGTCGACATCCCAGTTCTCGGGCTCCTGGGGCAAGTAGTCTCCTCGCTCCAACATCGTAACCGTGAGACCGTGCTGCACCAGGCGGTTGGCAAGAGTGCCCCCGCCGATGCCACTGCCGACAATGACTACATCGCAAGAAGAAGACATGCCGACCTCACGTCAAGCTCCCATTGGGGGAAGAACATTCCAGGAGTCCCTGCATCAGGACAAGGAAAAGGACCCAACCTAATCTCACTCGACAATGATTCGCTCGAAATCGACCAAGGCCCGTGGGGCATCGGCTGACCGGCCATGGCGAGCGTCCTCAGACCCACTCGGCGGGCACCAGCAGCTTGCTGGAACGCGAATGGAAGATTCGTCCCATCATGATTACGAGTCCTGAACCGCTGGCGGATTATACGCCCCGGCCTCTCCTCGGTCTACGTTCTGGGCATGTGGCGCATGTGGCGCATGTGGAACGATGCCCGGCCCGGCGGGGTTTTGTCTTGATTATAAGTATACACTTATATAATATATAAATTATGAATGCGGTTATGAATCTCGATGCTGCCTTCTCTGCCCTGGCTGATCCAACGCGGCGGGCAATCCTTGCACGTCTCGCCCAGGGCGAAGCGACGGTGATGGAGCTGGCGGAGCCCTTCGAGATTTCGCAACCCGCAATTTCCCAACACCTGAAGGTGCTCGAAGATGCGTCCCTGGTTGCCCGTCGCGTGGATGGCACGAAGCGCCCTCGTCGCCTGGCAAAGGCCGGCATTGAAGCCATGGACCAGTGGCTCGCAATGTTGCGAAAAGCGCTGGAGAAGAACTACGACCGACTGGACGGGGTTCTGGCCGGTATGGAACAACCGAAGATAGAAAAGAAAAGAGGAGAAAAACGATGAGCAAGGTAACTCTGAAGACTGAAGGTGACACCCACGTGGTTGTGACCAGGAGATTCGCCGCTCCTCCCGAAGCCGTGTATCGCGCCCACACCGATCCGAAACTAATCCAGAAATGGCTGCTTGGCCCTGAAGGTTGGACGATGCCCGTCTGCATCAATGACGCGAGGCCGGGCGGCAGGATCCGTTTCGAGTGGACGGATGGCAAAGGGCGTGGATTTCACCTCACGGGCGAGTACCTCGAACTTGAGCCATACGGACGGATCGTTCATGTCGAGCGGATGCACCTGCCTGAGCCAACTCCGGACAACCGGGTTGAGACGAGGTTTGACGCGGACGGCACAGGCACATTGCTGACCATGCGCATGACTCTGCCTGATGCCCAGACGCGGGCAGCTATGCTCGAAACAGGAATGGAAAGCGGGATGGAAGCGAGCTACCTGCGACTGGAAGCGATGGTCTAGGCTGCTTCGACCGGTCCGGATTCGCTGGCTGCGGACGTCAGTCTTCCTTGGTCTGGAACCCTGGCAAAAGAGTGGAGTCACTATGGGCAAAGCCAAATTCAGAGACGTGGATGAATACATTTCCGCACAACCCGAGCACGCACAGGTCGTGCTCCAGTCTGTGCGCAGCACGCTCCGCAACGCCCTGCCAGGAGCGGACGAGGTAATCTCCTACCAGATCCCTGCCTACCGGCTGCATGGCGGCATAGTGCTGTACTTCGCTGGCTGGAAGCATCATTACTCGTTGTACCCCGCCGGAGAGCGCATGGTCGCGGCGTTCCAGGAGCAACTCGCATCCTATAAGGTCAGCGAGGGCACAATCCGGTTCCCACTCTCCGAGCCGGTCCCGGTGAAGTTGATTAAGCGCATCGCGAAGTTCCGCGCGGCGGAAGCCGCCCGGCGGGAGAAGGCAAAACCCGCCGCCTTGAGCAAGCGCTGAGCCGGCGCTTTTGACACTGCCCCCTCCTGGCCGCCAGACATAGTCACAAGACATGCCAGATGTGGACGCGCTTGTCGGGGGCCTTCGAGTGCCGCCACTCTCGAAGCGCTACCTCTTCTCGTCCCGGCGCATAGCTTCGGTTGGCATGGCGTTGATTCGCAGTTCATCCGCGTGCCTATGGCTCGGTTCCAGGCGATCGTTCGCGGTCACGGTGGCCAGCCGACCAGAATTTCGCCAGCCTTCACCTCGATCGCGCTTTCTGGCAGTGTGCGCCCAGATTCCGGCGCGGGCGCAAATCGTCATCCGGAGGGCCCTTTGCTCTCTCCTGGAATTGGTGGGAGGACATTTTTGCCAGCATTACTGATCTGGCGAACCGGCCAAGGATCGGATCAGTTTGCTCACGCTGTGCGCGACGCAGAACGACTCTGCGACGGAGGACCTATTCAGCAGTCCAAGTCCGCAGGTTGCCGTGATCATCGCGCGCTGGGCAAATCTTTGGGGGTCGCCAGCCAATGACGCCACTTTCAGCCAGCGAATAAAGATGCTCGCCGAATCTATGGCGTTCAGACCGGGCCGTGTGGGGACGATTCCATAGGCAACCGTTCCTCCCTGATTGACGAAGTCCAGCGCACGCCAATCCGCAAAAAACAAGTCCAGTCCCTCATGGGCATCGAAGGAGAGGATATCCGGTTTCGCGCGGCACATGCGATCAAAGGGGCGCGATGCGCAGCAATGTAGCCCGGCGTAAGCCCCGCGAACTCGCGCATCCTCCAGGGTCGTCGCCAGCGCGTTGAGCCGGTGTTCCTCCGAGATCGCGCACGCAAAGGGCGCTTCCAGGCACAGAGCTGGTTCATCGACAAACAGCAGCACCGGCAGGCCTGCCGATTTCAGGCGATCGATCTGCCAGCAGATGATCTGGGAGACGTGGAAGGCGAGGGCCGCAAAAAGTGCAGGATCGGAGAGGAAAGGCCGGTCCTGGTGCAACAAATATGCGGAAAGTGTGATGGGGCCCTCGATCTGTCCCTTGACGGCGACCGCCGAACGGAACCTGCCGGATGCCAAGGCTTCTTCGAAGGCGCTAAATCCGGCTGCGTTGTCCGGCGTCAACTCTCCAGCGCTCCGATGAAGCGTATCGAGGAGCGAATCGAGGCAGCCTTCCTTGACCTGATAACCGTAACCTACGCGGCGAGGCTCAATCAGGTCGCTTACAATACCGAGGCCCTGGCCGACGATACTCTCTCGTTCTGAAAGTTGTGGCAGCTGAGGCCAGAAAGGAACTTCCGGCGAGAATTCGGCGACGGACTGAATTGCCGACGATACGGATGTAAAAGGCAAACTGCCGATGCCCGTGACCGCGCCCGCCGCAACGAAGGGCGTTCGGCGGGGTTGAGGTCTGGTGGCTGGGGGTTGCACTTTCAATTCTCCGCCGAACGCCTGGCCTCGCGTCAGGCAGCGATCGCGAAACGGCGAATACTCTTTGCCGTGGCGCGATCGAGCCGATTTTCCGCGGCCTTTTTGTCGGGCGGAGCGGGATCCAGGGCAGCTTCAACGTTAACACGTGACGCGAGGCATCTCACCCCACCGGAGTTCGGATTTCCGGCAGTCGCTATAATAATGAAGAAGCCTGCTTGGGTGCGGAAATGCGGCCGGAACGGGAGCGAAAGCAACCCAGAGGACCGCAAAAGCCCGGGTCTGGCCCGACATTTTCGGCTTGCTGCCGACGTTGGCGAAATCGCCGCGCTCGATTCCATGAGGGGAGACATGACGAAAGCCTGCCAACATCCTCTTGAAAAGATCCTGGAGAGTCGAATTGCCATCATCGACGGTGCGATGGGGACGACGATTCGTACCTATGGCATGACGGAAGCGGACATCCGCGGGGAGCGCTTCAAGAACTCGGCGAAGGGTCTGCTGAACAATGGTGACCTCTTCACCCTGACCAAGCCGGAGATGATTGGCGACATCCACCGCCGGTTTCTCGAGGCCGGAGCGGACATCATCGAGACGAACACATTCGGCGCCACAAGCATCACCCAGAGCGAATTTTTTGTAGAAGATCCTCGGGAGCGCGGTGGTCGAAAGGATCCCGCATTCTATCAGAAGATCATCGACGATCCGTTTTTGAGCAGCCTGGTTTGGGATATCAACGAACAATCAGCGCGGCAGTGCCGCGAATGGGCCGATCGTGTGGGTACGGCAACCTCGCGTCAACGGTTCGTGGCGGGCTCGATCGGACCGCTGACCGTGTCGCTTTCGAACTCGCCCGACGCCGACGATCCAGGCTTCCGGGCGATCACGTTCGATCAGGTCAAGACAGCCTACATGCAGCAGGTGGGTGCCCTCATCGCCGGGGGCGTCGACCTGCTGTTGGTGGAGACAATTTTCGATTCGCTGAACGCCAAGGCAGCACTGGTCGGCATCCGTGAGGTGTTCGATCAAGAGGGAAAGGAGTTGCCGCTGATGATTTCGGCAGCGGTAGGCCGCGGCGGCGAGACGCTGATCTCGGCGCAGACCACGGAGGCGTTCTGGAACGCGGTCGAGCACGTGCGACCGCTGTCGGTGGGTCTGAACTGCTCGCTTGGACCCGACCTGATGTATCCCTTTCTGGAGGAACTCTCGGAGAAGGCGGATGTGGCGATCTCGTGCTATCCGAATGCCGGGTTGCCGAATCCCCTGGCGGAAACCGGGTTCGATCTGGGGCCGCAGGACATGGCCCGCTATCTGGGTGAGTTTGCCCGGGGAGGGTTGATCAATATTGCCGGCGGGTGCTGCGGCAACACGCCCGAGCACATCGCGGCTATTGCCGAGGCGCTCGAAAGCCTGCCGCCGCGGAAGAGGGGGACGACGCGCATCGAGCCATCCAGCGCCCACCCGAGCGAGATCGAGAGTCGAGCGTGAGCCTCTCCCATTGCGTGAGTACCGCCCCGCCCATCGGGCCGAAGCCGCTCCGACTGTCGGGATCACAGCCCTTTACCCAGCAGCCCGGTGTCTTCATCATGATCGGCGAGCGGACCAATGTGGCCGGTTCGCCCAAGTTCGCCAAGCTGGTGAAGCAAGGCAAATACGAGGAAGCAGTCAGCGTGGCCCGACAGCAAGTCGAGAACGGAGCGAATGTCCTCGACATCTGCATGGACGAGGGCATGATCGACGGCGTGTTGGCAATGACGCGCTACCTGCAACTGCTGGCAAGCGAACCCGAGGTTGCCAAAGTCCCCTTTATGGTGGATTCGTCGAAATGGGAAGTGATTGAGGCGGGGCTGAAGTGTCTACAGGGCAAGGGCATCGTCAATTCGATCTCCCTGAAGGAAGGCGAGGAGAGGTTTCGCCAGAACGCCGCGAAGGTTCTGAAATATGGTGCCGCGGCGGTGGTGATGGCCTTCGACGAGCAGGGCCAGGCCGCGACATATGCGGACAAGGTCCGCGTCTGCGAGCGCGCCTACCGGATACTGGTCGACCAGGTCGGTTTTCCGCCCGAAGACATCATCTTTGATCCTAATATCCTCACCGTTGCTACCGGCATGGAGGAACACAACAACTATGCGGTCGACTTCCTGAACGCCACGCGCTGGATCAAGGCGAACCTGCCGCACGCCAAGGTCAGCGGCGGCGTCTCGAATATCTCGTTCAGTTTCCGCGGCAATAACAGGGTTCGCGAGGCCATGCACTCCGCCTTTCTCTATCACGCCATCGCCGCGAGCATGGACATGGGCATCGTGAATGCTGGCATGCTCGAAGTGTACGAGGAGATTGAGCCTGAGCTGAAGGTGCTGGTCGAGGATGTGCTGCTGAACCGCCGTGCCGACGCGACCGAGCGCCTGGTGGAGCACGGCGAGTCGCTCAAGACAGAGGGCGCGATCGTCAGTGAGAAGAAAGCCGAACAATGGCGCCAGGGCACGGTCGAGGAGCGTCTTTCTCACGCACTTATCAAGGGGATTGATACTTACATCGAAGTGGACGCCGAGGAAGCCCGCGTCAAGCTCGGCCGCCCGCTATTGGTTATCGAAGGCCCGCTGATGGCCGGCATGAGCGTGGTGGGCGATCTATTCGGAGCCGGCAAAATGTTCTTGCCCCAGGTGGTCAAGTCTGCGCGCGTGATGAAGAAGGCAGTGGCGCACCTGACGCCGTTCATGGAGGCCGAGAAAGTCGCCATGGCTGCCTCCGGGCAAGAGGTTAGGGCGCAGGGAAAGATCGTACTCGCTACGGTCAAGGGTGACGTTCACGACATTGGCAAGAACATCGTCGGCGTCGTGCTTGCCTGCAACAACTATGAAGTGATCGACATGGGGGTGATGGTCCCCTGCGAAAAGATCCTCGAACGCGCCCGGGCGGAAAAGGCCGACATGATCGGACTGAGCGGGCTGATCACGCCTTCTCTGGACGAGATGGTACATGTGGCCCGGGAGATGGAGCGTCAGGGTTTCAAGTTGCCACTACTGATTGGCGGGGCGACTACGAGCCGGGCGCACACGGCCGTCAAGATTGCACCTCATTACAGCGAGCCGGTGGTCCACGTGCTGGATGCGAGCCGGGCGGTGCCGGTAACGACCAGTCTTCTCAGTGATGAGGGCAAGGCAGCATTCGTGGCCCGGCATCGCGCCTATTACGAAGCGCTCCGCAAGGCCCACTCCGCACCGCGTCAGACGATCGTATCGCTGGCGACGGCTCGCGCGAGGCGGACTCCTATTGAGTGGCGTGCCGAAGACCTGCCCGTACCCGCTTTCACCGGTGTGCGTGTATTGGACAATTTTCCTCTGGCGACGCTGCGCCAATTCATTGACTGGTCGCCGTTGTTTCACGCCTGGGGGCTGAAAGGCGTGTATCCCCGCATTCTCGAGCACGAGGGGCAGGGTGCGCAGGCGCGCCAGATCTTCACCGAAGCCAACGCCCTGCTGGATGTCATTGTGGAGAACAACCAGCTTACGGCGCGCGGCGTATACGGCTTGTTTCCTGCCAACGCCGTGGGGGACGATGTCGAGTTGTACGCGGACGACAATCGCGGACAGGTGCTCGAACGGTTCCACTTCCTCCGCCAACAGTCAAATAAGGAAGGCAGCGAACCGTGCCGATCGCTCGCCGACTTCATCGCACCAAAGGCAACCGGGCTGCCCGATCACATCGGAGGTTTCGCGGTAACCAGCGGGATCGGCCTGAAACAGCTGTGCGACCGGTTCAGGTCGGAGCACGACGACTACAACGCGATCATGGCGGAGGCCATCGCCGATCGCCTGGCTGAAGCTTTCGCCGAATGTCTGCACAAGCGGGTACGGGATGAATGGGGCTACGGTTGTGGGGAGACGCTGAGCCACGAGGACCTCATCCAGGAAAAGTACCGCGGCATCAGGCCGGCGGCGGGTTACCCGGCGTGCCCGGATCACACCGAGAAGGGTCCACTCTGGCGTTTGCTCAAGGTGCAGGCCAACACCGCAATGCTGCTCACTGAGTCATTCGCCATGTGGCCCGGATCGAGCGTGAGTGGTCTCTACTTCGCCCACCCGGAATCGCGATATTTCAGCCTCGGCAAGATCGACCGCGATCAGGTCGCCGACTACAGCGAGCGCAAGGGGATGAGTGTGGCAGAGATCGAGCGATGGCTCGGGCAAAGCCTGAACTACGATCCTGCGGAATAGCGCTCGGCGCTGGCGGTTCATGGCTGCGCCCGGTCCCCGAACCCTACCACCGGGGTCCGAGATGAGTATCGATCAGCGGGCGTGGCCCGGCTCGACCTCCGGGTCCTGCGCGTTAGTCCAAGGTGGCGCGCCCACGCTCGAGCTGATAATTCTCTCCCCGGCTAGAGGAGAACCGCCGTTCTGCCGGGCCGTGCGGCAGGTCCTGCAAGAGTCGAAGGCCCTCCACCGCCGAATGCACCCGGTTTGGGGGCGAACGGACACCGAGGCCAACCAGGAGCGGCTACTGCGAAGTTTCGGTGAACGTCACCACCGGATGTCCAAGACCAAACGGCCCCTCCGCCGTCACATGCGCCGTTCCGGCAGTGGGAGGAAGAGTCAAGGTAACGCTGGCGTTGCCCGACGAGTCGGTCGTCGCTACCCGCGATGAAACCGATCCGGAGTCGGGAGTAAAGAAGATACTCGCCCCGGAAACCGAGCCACCCGACGACCCCGCATTCAGCGTCAGCGAAAGTGTCAGAGTGCCACCCGGCGGGCCGGATTGATTATTTGTGCCTCCGACCACGGTTATGGAGGCGGGAGGATTCCCCACCACAATCCAGCCCCCTTGATTCTGCGTAGTCACGCCATCACTGCCGGTGATGGAAAAGTGATAAAAACCGGGGGCGTTGCCCGCCGTTACGCTAACCGTACCGTTCTGTGTGGTGGTGAGGCTCGGCTGCGTTAACGTGACACTGATGCCGGGATCCGACAGCTCCGCCGTGAGTGTCACATTGGCGGTGCCGCCGGTGATCTCCGGTTGCAGGGTCACCGTGCCGCCCGACGCCACCATGACGGTGTCGGGATTCAGGTCCCACTCCGAACTTGGGTTCTCCGCCGTGCTCCCAGTAATCACCAGCAGTGTCGCAGAATATGGGGCGAAGCTCATCGTCGAGGACCACGCCTGTGACGACGAAGGGGTGATCGAGGTTGGCGCCGACGCCGACAATGTGTAGCTCACGACTGCGCTCGGCGTGAATCCGTTGAAGGCGAACTGCGTGCTGACTGAATTCTGGGGATCCTTGTTCAGCACCATCAGCGTGAGCGAAGTGCCGGCGGAATTCACCGCCGCGTAGCTGCTGAACAAATCCGGATTCCCATTGTTCGTGTCGGATACGGAAATCGGGCCAAATCCGTGGTGGGCACCGTCGTAATTGGTGAATAACTTCAGTGCCAGATAGTTTGCGTCGCCGGGGAGGGGAGCCTGCCAACGCGAAGCAAGATATACCCGTTCGCGACCGATGATGCCGTAAGCGTCGGCATCGCCCAAGGCTGTCGAAAAATCCGATTCCCCCGCGAATGCCGCGCTCCACTCGGTCATGGACAGGGGCGTGCCCGGATAAATCGAATTCACGATTGCCCGCATACGTGGAATGCGGAACGGAATCGTTTTGTCCGGCTGAATTTGGGTCACCCATGGCTGGTTGATCGAACTCGCCTCGCTCACATAGGTCGGGTCCCAGTAGTCGCGGTAAATGCGTGTTGCCAACGCCTGCACCTGCGCCTTGCTCCAACCCGACGTATTGGCTTCGTCCGGATATGCGTGAATGTCGAAGACGTCGAGCGATCGTGTGCCCGCGATCTGGTCCTGCCAATAGACTTCGTTGAGCCACCAGGGAAGAAAATCCACTCCGCCGTGAGTGCCCTTGTCATTGTTGTTCGCGCCGTTGAAGTAATACCACCAACAGCAGCTCACCGGCCCCAAGCGGATGGCCAGTGGGTCCCAGGTTTTGAGATTGCGTGCTGCCGTAAGATAGGTGTCACGCAGTTCGTTGTAGCCCGACGGACTGGGGTGGACATCGAAATGCGTGCTGCCCCAGATGTCAATCTCGTTGTCCATGTCATAAAAGTGCGGTGCGCTGCCAAAAGCCGCAGCCAGAGCCGCGGCCCACTGATTGCGATAGACACAGCTCTGCCCGCTGGGGCAGGTCTGGCTGGGATCGTCGAGCAGGGGCACGTAGGCGTCGGTGGGAGTGGCCGTGAGAGGTGTGGCGCAGTCCGCCTCCAAGCCGTTCCCGGCGTCCGAGTTGTAGGGGTCGACGCTGCACTGCGCGCCATATTTCGACGCCGAGAAGCTCCAGTGGTAATTGTTGGCGCCGTTTCCCTGCTGGGTCGAGGTTTCCGCGCTTTGCGCCACCCAGGGCAGCAGAACCATAGTCATCAGCGGATTGCTTCCTGCTGCTTTCACGTCGTTGATGTACTGGGCGGAATCGCCATCCCCGATCTCGGTGTAGTTGAAGTCCTCGAAATACCAGTCGGCGTCGGCGTTGATGGTGTGGAGCTGCCAGTTGTAAGTGGAGGTCGCATTGCCACCCCAGCGCACCACCGACAATCCACTGTCCGTGATGGTCGAGGCGTTTTGAGGATAGGCACCTCCATAAACGTACGGGCTGATCGGATGCCGGTTCGTAAGCACGTCCACGGCAACCTGCACCGACGTTGAAGACGAAACCGGAGTGGCTGCGACTTCGGTGGAGTTGGCGCTCTCACCTGCCGAGTTGACGGCGGAAACGACATAGTAGTAAGTGCCGTTGGTCAGTCCCGTATCGGTATCGCTGGTCGTTGTGGGAGCGGCGATTTGCGTGTAGGGTCCGCCGCTGATGGTCGCGCGCTTCACGTGGTAGCCGGTGGCTCCGCCACTGGCATTCCAGGAAAGACTGACTTCGGTATTTCCGGCCGTGGCAGTCAGTCCCGTCGGCACCGCTGGAATTGAGCCGCCGGTCGGAGTGGCGGAAACTTCGCTTGAATTTGCGCTCTCGCCCGCGGAGTTGACGGCAGAAACGACATAGTAATAAGGAGTGTCGTTGGTCAGTCCCGTATCGGTGTCGCCGGTTGCAGTGGGGGCGGCGACCTGCGTGTAGGGCCCGCCGCTGATGGTCGCGCGCTTCACGTGGTAGCCGGTGGCTCCGCCACTGGCATTCCAGGAAAGACTGACTTTGGTATTTCCGGCCGTGGCAGTCAGTCCCGTCGGCACCGCTGGAATTGAGCCGCCGGTCGGAGTGGCGGAAACCTCGCTTGAATTTGCGCTCTCGCCCGCGGAGTTGACGGCAGAAACGACATAGTAATAAGGAGTGTCGTTGGTCAGTCCCGTATCGGTGTCGCTGGTCGTTGTGGGAGCGGCGATTTGCGTGTAGGGCCCGCCGCTGATCGTCGCGCGCTTCACGTGGTAGCCGGTGGCGCCGCCACTGGCATTCCAGGAGAGACTGGTTAGCTGGTTACCCGCCCTGGCAGTCAAGCCGGTGGGAGGCGAAGGCGCCGAAACCTGAGACCCTCCACCCGAAGAAGACCCGCCGCACGACACCACCAACAATGAGGCCAGGATCGTCAAAACGGATTTCGCAAGCCCGCGCAAGCCCATTCCGCTTTGCCCGCCCATGGAGAAATAGTACTGAGAAAAACGTCGATTTCCGACACCCGAAGGTATGCCTCGCCCCCTGTCCGGTTGCTCGGGAGGATTCGCCATGGGGACAGGGACGTGCGCTTTGTCTGGTGCTTTGGTGCTCTGCCCCGATGCATATTCCATCCAGCCTTCCGACACTCAGGAAATAATTCACCGGGGGCCAGGGGAGGGGCGTTGATCAGGACTGGCGGCGACGCCCGCACGGACGGCAGGCCGTGAGCACCTACAACGGGTTGGATCAGAGAGTATAGTGGCACAACGCGCAAAACCGAATGACCGTATCAACGCCCAGTTCGAACCTCGGCCGCAAGGTGTTTGGAGTCGCGGCTTTGGCCTATGGCCTCATCACGCTGGCCTGGCATGACTCCAACGACGGGCATCCGCTGCGTTACCTTGTCTACACTGCCGCCGCCGCCCAGATCTTCGGCGGCGCTGCGATTCAGGTCCGGCGGATCGCGAAAACAGGGGCATCTGTCCTCGCTGCGGCCTATCTTGCCTTTGCCTTGCTGTGCGTGCCACAAATCGTCGCTGCCCCCAAGACCTATAACAGGCTGGGGCAACTTTTTCGAGCAGTTCTCTCTCGTGACCGGAGCGATGGTGGTTTATGCGCGCTTGTCGTCGGCATTGTCACCGGAAAGTCTTCATCGCATCGGCCGTATTCTTTTGGGCATCTGTGTCACTTCTTTTGCCCTCGAACAGGCGATTTATCTTCGCGCTACCGCCAATCTTGTTCCGAAGTGGGTTCCGCCGAGCCAGATGTTCTGGGCGGAAACGACAACCGTGTTGTTCGCACTCGCGGCTGTAGCTCTTCTTGCCAATCGAATGGCGCTTCTCGCGGCTCGCCTACTGACCGCGATGGTGGTGAGCTTTGGGCTACTGGTGTGGGTACCGTTGATTCTTTCCGATCCCCACAATCATACGAATTGGAGCGAAAACGCCGAGACCTTCGCGATTGCCGGGGCAGCATGGATTCTTGCCGATCTGCTCGGCGAGTATCGCGCTTCATGACCATTTCACGGCATGAGGATCCTCTGACTGATCGCAGGAAATTGATGCCTCGGCTCTCGACCGTCACGCCCAGGATCGTTTGCCGGCTTTTCAGCGAGGGTTTTGTCGGTGCCCTTCTCAGACAGTGCGCGGCGCGGAGTGACCGCGTACCACTGGCTACTGCAGCTTCGCGTACTCGGCTTTGGCTTGCTGCAGGATGGGAATATCGGGATCGGCATCCTTCCAGAGCGTGAAGAAATCCTTGTAGGCGGCGATCGCCCGGAAACGGGCGGCATCGGCATCCGGGCCGCGCGAAGTCCTCGACTCCAAGGTGTTCGCGCGCGCCAATCCCAGATGCGCCAACGCTCCCGTCCAGCAGTTCCAGACAATGCCGCTGTGGTCGAGGATTTTTTGAAACTCGGCGCTGGCGGCGTTGCCCTGTCCGCCTGCCAGGTAGGCCTCTCCGCGGATGTAGACATGATAGAGGCAGGAAATATTGTTGTCGAAGGGGATGTTGCCCAACTCAATTTGTGATGCAGCTCGCAGGGCGTTCACGGCCGGAGCCGGATTGCCTTTGTCGAGCGCCAATTGCGCTTCAATCGCAGGCAGCCAAAGCGACTGCATCTGCGTGTCCAGCGGGAAGCGCTTTCCCAGGTCTTGGGCAACAGAATCGGCTCGTGCCGCATCACCCGCCATGGCCAATGCCAGTGCGGCTTCGACCTCGACGCCCTGACTCGCGGGAGCGAGCTGGATGGCTGCGGCGGCTGTCTGCCGCGCTTCCGCAGGGTTACCGAAAGCGGCTTGTTGCAAAGCGGCATTGGCCTGCCATAGTGCCGCATTTTCCTTGTTATCCGCTCGTTTGGCGGAGTCCACCGCCAACTTGGTGAGGTCGCGCGCTCTCGAAACATGCCCCTCATAGGCCTCGGTATCGGAGGCGAACGCCAGTCCAAAGTGCTCGTATTCTCGTTTGCCTGCAAGCCACTGTTGCTGCTCGGCCATGGCCACGGAGTCGGCGCCGAGAAAGGCGAGAGCGCAGAGATGAACATGGAGAAGGTAGCCATCGAGTTTTCGCGCCTGCGCCTCGCGAATGACCTGTCGCGTCTCGTCAAAACGTTGCAAGGCCAGGGCATCGTTGGCGACATTCTCGTAACCACCTACCCAGTCGGGTGCCAGGCGCACGGCCTGCCTCGCCGCCTCCGCCGCCTTCTCATACTGCCCCCGTCCGGACAACACGATGCCCATGGTGACGTACTCTCCAGCTCTCAGGGGGTAGCTCGCAATCTCCTCCTCGAAAGTCTGGGCCGCTTTATCCAGTTGACCGGTCACATTCAAGTAGTACCAGGCGGAGATCGCCAGCTTTTCGCGCTCGCTGACGTGCTCCCGCAACTGAAATGCCTTGGTGTAGTACTCGCCAGCCCGCGCTGGTTGGTTGAGACTGAAGTAGTCGATGCCCACGGCAACATAGCCCATGGCAAAGTTCGGATCCAGCTCGATGGCATGTTGATCATAAGGCAGGGCCGCGGCCGGGTCTTTCTCGCGAGTGGCTTTTTGACCAAGGCTGTAGGCTTTCAGAGCTTCGAGCGAAGAGGTGGTGGCCTGTGCCAGCGGAACATCGAACTTCTGCACCGTAGCCAGCGATTCGCCCAGCTCGGTGCGCAGCTCCGACGCCTCCTTGCCGAGCGCGTCCAGCACCTTCTCCTTGGAGGCGGCAGTTGTCTGCTCTTCGGCCAGCGCGTCTCCGTTCTGGCAATTCACCGCTTTTAAACCCAGCACATACTGGCTGCCCAGACTGCGAATGGATCCCTCGATGTAAGCCTTCTTGCCCGCCCGCTGGCATAACTCGCGGGTCACTTCGCGCGTAAGCTTCGTATTGGGGGGACGAGTCATCTGTTGCAGGGTTTTCGTGACTTCGCTGTCGGAGAGCACATTCAGGAAAGGCGATTGCCGCAGGGAAATGTTGAGTGCGGTCTTCAGCGTGTCGTCGAACACCGTGTCGCCTGTGGTGTTAGAAAAATCGGCGAGAACGACGGTATCCTTTTCGCTCAGGCGGTTGCCCTGATGCCAACGATAGTAGAGTCCGCCTGCCACGAGCAAGGTGACCGAAACGACGGCAACCGCGATCTTGCCGAGCTTCAGAACACCAGCCGAAGGAGATTCTTTGAGCGCCGGCGTGTCGGAGCGTGCGTTCTCTTCCGTGATGACACTGGTCCGAATCGTGCGCTGCTGAAAAATCAAACCGCTGGGGACTTGGCGGTCAATGGTTGTTGCGTCCGGGACGATGGCGAAGTGCTCGGGGGGAACCACCGTTACCGGCGAAACAAATTGATACCCCCGCCCCGGCAGGGTGACGATATAGTTGTTATCGCCCGGTTTCTCCTCGAGTGCTCGCCGCAGCGCGGAGATGCTTTGCGCCAGGCTGTTCTCGTCCACAAAGGTGTCTGGCCAGACATTTTTTAATAGTTCGTTCCGAGTCAGAATCTTTCCCGGGTTTTGCACCAGGTACAGCAGCACGTCAAAGGCCCGGCGATTGAGTGCAACAACGTCCTTTTGCCGCCGCAGGGTACGCGACAGGGCGTCAATCTGGAACTCTCCGAACTGGAGTATCTCTTCTGGTTTCATTGACTTATTGACGATTCAAAGCCTGTCAGAACCTGTCAGAAGCCGTCACTGGCCTTTTCTGTGCGACTGCGCCAACATTCGCAGCCTGAACAACGAGGTCGCGTGGAGCGAATTTACCAGTGGCTATCCGAGCGGGCAAGGTCTTTCCGTTCCCGCACGTCCGATCGCGGCACCAGCCGAACCATCCGGACTGAAGTGACGGTGGAGCAGAAAGGCATGACCTTGGTGGTGGGAGGGGGCACGGAGCTTTTCGATGTCTGCCCGCTCTGCGGAACCAAACTAGCCCATGCAGAGGCGGTCCAGGCAATCGCCCGTCTGCAGAAGGCTTCTCTTTCACAGGAACCTACTTCGGCTGTTCAGCAGAGGACATTCAAGTGATGCCATCGATCGGATGCATGCGCATGGGGTTGGTCTTGTTCCTCGGAAGCCTCGTAAACCAAGGATTAGCTCAATCCACCCCACAACAGGTGACGGGTTCCGGCTGGCAGGCATTGACGAAGACCGCGCCGGCGGTGGCGACAGACGGAGTAAAGCGGTACGTAGCCTGGAAGGGTGCCTCTTCGAACAAGATCTGGTTCTCGACATTCAATGGCAGCGACTGGACGAAACAGAAACTTGTGGGTGGCTCCGGCTGGACGGCAGCGACCAGTACGGCTCCCGCCCTGACTTGGCACGCTGGCCAGCTGTGGGTGGCGTGGAAGGGACAATCAACACCGACGGACAGGGTCTGGTTTTCCACCTGGAACGGAACCTCGTGGGCGCAGCAGCAGGTGGTGAACGGCTCTGGCTGGAACTCCGAAACCGACTACGCGCCCGCCTTGGGAATTACCGACAATAATCTGACTGCGGCATGGGTGGGGGCCTCGAGTCATGAAATCTGGTACTCGACCTGGAGTTCCTCGAGCTGGGAAACTCAGGTGGAGCTGCCTGGCTCCGAGACGAGTACCACACCAACCATGCTGGCGGTTCCTTATGCCTTTGTCTGGTTCTGGAACGGGTATTCAAATGACAACATTTACTTCAATGGAACCGCGGTTTCCGGCGCAGAAACCAACGTCCCGACGGCCAACCTCTTTTTTTCCTATCCCCCTCAAAACGAATACTACGCGTTGTTTTGGAAGAGCTCGTCGGGCAATTCGCTGATGTATGCCTACGACTTTGACTCCGCTTTCGGCAATCCACAATCGGTTGGTGGCGCAGAGACCAACCAAGCACCGGCCGCTGCGAGCTCCCTCGGAGCGAATGGAAATACCGGGTCGATCCTCGCCTGGAAGAACGCAACCAACAACACCATCTGGTTCCTAGACCCGACAACGCTCGGCAATTAGCGAACGGACCTGGGCTAGCTAGCTGATCGACCGCAGATAATGCGGCAGTAAACCAAGGGAACGGCCGGCAAGCGCTTGGCCCGCTCACTTCGTTCCCGTGTGACCAACAGCGTCAAGGCTAAGGAGACCGCCATGAGGCAATCGATCAGACATCTGAGCATCGGGTTGGTGTTGTTTCCTGGCAAGCTTCGCAAACCAAGGACGGGCTGAAACCCAGGTCAAGGGCACCGCGCAGGGCACTCCAGGGAAGGCAATGCCCACGACCGCGCCGGCGGCGGCGATGGACGAAAACGGGACAAAATGTGTAGCGCGGCAGAAAGCCGGGAGCAACCAAATCCTCGTCGCCGATTCAACTGCGAACAGCAACAGCTGGACGCTGCTTGGAACCTCCGAAGGAGGCCCGGAAGTTGTAGGCGGAAGTGCAAATCGCGAGCGAAGCCGTGGGCGCGGTCCTGAGTGGATCGGACGAGATGAGTCTTGGGGCGACAGATGACGGGTTCAGTCCACCCGCGCAACCATAACCGTAGCGTCGTCGGTCTGGTGTCCTCGTGAAAATTCATCCATCGCGGTGAAGATTGCGCCAGCTATGTCTTCCGGGTATTGCGCGTCGCTTTCGTCCACTGTTTTTCGCAGGCCCTCAATACCCCATCTTGAGATCGCCGTGTGCGCCCGAACTCCTCGAGGTCATGTCCGCGATTCGAGTTTACATTGGCGTTCTCGATGATGCTCGCGAGGAAATGGACAACTGGCAACCGGGGCGTTGCTCAAGAGCTCCCGCTTTTGAGAAAACCGAGACGTGATGGAAGGAGGCAAACTCCTCGTCATTGCCTCCGATGATGATGATTTGGACAGTTGCATTTGATGGCAGGAATCTCGGCAACCCTGGATACGCAGGCAAGTTCAGAACGTTACACCTCAGTTCAGAAGCTTCTTACTCCGCAATCTGCGATTCTCCTGGTCGGATCACCGTCGCAGCAATTCGCCGGTATATTTGGCGTTGGCGCGGAACCTAAATTGTTTACAAGGTTATGACATCGACTTGCGCTTTCGTAAACTACAATCTGGCAGGCTGTCTATCCTTCGTTCGGAGGAACTTCCGTGAAACGGTTTGGCCTGACCATTCTCCCCGCTGTGATTCGCCCTGGCATAATTGCGCTGTGGCTGATCGCGGGCGCATCCGCGCAATCTCCGAGTCCGAACTTGCTCTTTAGTTTTCCATGCAACGCAGGCGGAATGTGCCCAGAAGGCTTTTTCCCCGTGTCGCTCACCGAGAGTCCGGACGGCAACTTCTATGGCACCGCGGTTGGAGGAGGAGTCGGGCCGAATGCTCAGGGCACGGTTTTCAAGATGACTCCGAGCGGTAATGTCTCGGTAATCTACAGCTTCGCCGAAGAGCCGAGTGGACTCCTGCCCTACGGCTCAGCTCCCAATGGTCTAGTCGAGGGCACCGACGGGTTTCTCTACGGAGTTGCAACTTTCAACGGGCCCCTTGGGCTGGGCACGGCTTTCAAGCTCAGCAAGAGCGGCACGATTGAAGACCTGCATGATTTTTGCGCGGACGAAGAGTGCAGCGATGGCGCCTATCCTGCCTTCATAACCCAGGCCCTCGACGGCAATTTTTACGGAGCAACCGGGCCGAGTTCTCCGCCCGCCAACGTTCTTTTTCGCCTAAGCCCGTCCGGGACTTTCAAGGTTGTCCATGTGTTTGAGGCCGCCAAAACTCCGCTGGACGGCAGCGGCGCCTTTGGATTGCTGCAGGCTCCGGATGGTAATTTTTATTCGACGACCGTCGCTGGAGAGCAGAATTCACCCTTCAATACTGTTTTCCGCTTCACGCCCAAGAGCGACGCGTACAAAATCTTGCACGATTTCGACTTCTCCGATTATGCCGCCAGCAATCTGGCTCAGACTGCGAGCGGGGAACTGTTTGGCCTCCAGGTCAACAGCGAATTGTACGAGATCAGCACAGCGGGCAAGTATCGGGCGATTGGCTCGCTCTCCGCTACGCAATATCTGGACGGTGGGATTCTCGCGGCATCGGACGGTAATCTCTGGGGCACTTTTCAAGGCGGCGATTGCGGCGACCAGGGTATGGTTTTTGCCGCAACCACGACGGGCACGGTGCTGCAGAATATTATTTTCGACTGCACGACTGTCGGCGAAACGTTGGGGTCCATGATCCAGGCCGCCGACGGCAAGTTCTATGGGGTCACCCTGGGCAATGGCGGCGTATCGCAAACTGGCCTCACGAATGGCACCATCTGGATGATGGATGCGGGGTTGCCTGCGCCCAGCCCCGCGATTGTGAACTTTGCTCCCGCCAGCGGTGCCGCTGGAACAAACGTCCTGTTGCAAGGCCAGCATTTCGTGGGAACGACAGCGGTTTCTTTCGATGGTGTGCCCGCCACTTTTCAAGTGCTGACGGTGAACTACATCAGCGCCACCGTACCTTCGGGAGCAAAGACCGGCAAGATCTCTGTTAGCAACGCCGGAGGGACGACTCGGAGCACGAAGTCTTTTAAAGTCCCCTAAGTTCTGAATCGCATGGGAACAGTTTCCAGCTATCGTTCTCTAGCTAGCGCCGAGTATACGGAAAGCGACGCCCGCAGGCGTTTTCACTCAAAACCACGGGCCGGGTCAATGAACGCGATCGAGATCCTTGCGCCCACTGACATCGGACGATTGCGCAAAGTCTCTGACAATCGATTTGACCCAGTCGCGAGTCTCGTCGTCGGAACTCCTGTAGACCGCTTGATCCATAGGTCGCACTGCAAAGAACGTTTTTGAATCCTTCGACTTGCCGGATCACTGCTCTCGCCTTGATGAGTTCGAAGGCGCGGGGTGCCGGAGGGTAGTCGCACAGATACGAACGCCAGATGGAGGAATAGACGCGTCTATCGATGTCGTCGCTTCAAATGATTAGAAGTGCGTCAGTCGAGAAAGAACATGGAGCAGATAAACGGGCCCTGAAGGGGAATGCCAATTTCATCCTTAAGCAGTACTGGTATGCGCGTCCAATGATTAGTCCCGCAGCGAAGATCTGCAGATTGATGATTGATGAGGCGGAAGCAATGGATTCAGAGCCAAGTTAGTTCCCGATCCGCTGGCAGTGTCAAACGCCCCGTATTGATGGATGTAATCGGTGTTGTGCCAACCGCGAGCGGGCATCTTCTCGCTAGCCGCCAAGAGCCGAAAGCGGGAAGCCCCGGAAGTCTGCCCTACCTCAAACCCGTGACCACATACGCCTCCGACAGCACCCGTACATAGAGATACGCGTATGCCGTCCCGTCGCTTGAAAGATGAGGCGCAACCACGGACGAGACTCCCGCGCCTGTTTCTGCCCCGAAGGTTTTCCACGGTTCCATTTCCCACTCTGTATACTTGCCCGGTAGACGTTCACGGATTTCATTGCTAATGCGCCCCGCCGGCTGCCAACCACATAGACTGACTCTCCGTCCGGCGTCCATCCAATCACGGAATAGCTCGATTCAAGCCACGGGATGGGATGCGGAGCTCCACCATCCAGTGGCCAAATTGCCCGTTTTCCATCCGGCCCACGCACCACGACGCTCCTGCCGTCCGGAGAGACGAGCGTTCCGGCGGTACCTTCAGAAGTGATGGGTTTGGAATCGCCATTGCTCAGATCGATCATGTAGTCGCGCCCGCCGTGTCCAGCTTCAATCCCCGCGGCCAGCAACCGCTTTCCATCCGGAAGGAACCGGGCCCCGCTGTAGCTGACGGCATCGTGCGTAAGTTGCCTTGCTTCACCCGTTCCCGTCGGCACCAGACTCAGCGGCCCGCCTTTCGCCGGCTTAGTGATCACCCATTTTTCATCGGGCGAAATCGCCAACGAGTCTCCCTCGCCAATGCGTGCCGGCGGCGATCCGTCCGTATCGCGCAGAAACACCGTGTAGTTCGGTCCACCGCCATCGCCTTCCTCGTCGAAAACAATCTTCCGGCCGTCCCGGCTGATATCGCGCAACTCCGACCATCCAAACCACCCCAACTCGTGCTCCTCTTTTCCGCCCGGTGCCATCCCCCGGATCCCCAGCCGCGTGTGATTTGCTACCGCCAGCACCGTGCCATTCCGCCGGTCTTCCAGCCACATGCCTCCAGGTACGTTCGTGATCGTGCGCAACTTGCCCGAGAGGGTCACGGCGCGCGGGTTCGCGGCTTGGCCCGTGCTCGTGGAGGTAAACCAGATCTCGTCGCCCGCCGGAGACCAGAGAATCCCCTGCAACGAGGTCCAGCCGGAAGAAAGTTTCCTTTCTTTTTCCCGGTCATCGGTGCCGATCACCGCCAGCGAACCTTCATCGTCGCCGCCCGGATTTTCATGGTCGGCGAAAGCGATCCACTTGCCGTCCGGCGAAATCTTCGGGTGACTCATCCAGTTGATGCTGTCGAGGAGCACCTTGCCAATGGGATATTCAAGACGCTAATGATTATTTTCCGGAACGTAACGGATAATCGCCATACTGTCGCCGTTGGTGGAAAAATCGGCGTCCCCCACGTTGTCCAGCACTTCTCGTGGTGTCCCTCCACTCAGCGGAACCCGTGCCAGCGTCCCAGTCCGCGCATAGCCGCCGTGACCGACCGTATTGAGCCGGATCGCCAGTTCCCCGCCCTTGGAGATCGAAAGCAGTTCCGCATCCTTGATCCCCAGTTCGCGCGAGCCCGGATCGTCCGTGCGCGACATATAAAGCTGGTTGTCCCCGCCTTCCCAGGACGCGCTGTAAACAATGCTGCCGTCCGGAGTGAACCGGGCATTACCGATGGCGCCGGTGCGAAACGTGATCTGCCCGTACTCGGCCTGAGGCGCACGACCCGCTCCGCCGCGCCACCAACCGAGGCCATACACCGCGCCTGCGACCACCAGACCAGCCGCGATCCCGATCACCAGCCGGCGGCGCGGCTGCACCGCCGCCTCCGCTGCCGCTAACCTCGCCGTGGACCCGGACAGCCCCGAAAGATGTTCCAGATCAAACGCAATATCGCTCGCCGAATGGAAGCGCGACTCCGGATTCTTTTCCAGGCAGTGGTGCACAATGCGCTCCAGCGCCGGAGAGACATTCCGGTTCGTCTCGCTCAGCTCCGGAGGCTCTTCCTTCAGAATCGAACTCATCGTATCCGCGGGAGTGTCGTCATGAAACGCCCGTTTACCTGAAAGCATCTCGTAAAGAATTGCCCCAAAACTGAAAATGTCGGAGCGCGGATCAAGCACCATGCCCCGCACCTGCTCGGGAGACATGTATCCCGCCGTTCCCAGCACCGCGCCGGCTTCGGTTGCACCGTGGGTCACGGTGGCCATCGAGGTATGCGATCCGGGATCGGCTTGAGTAAGTTTCGCCAGGCCGAAGTCCAGGATCTTTACCCGTCCGTCTTTTGTGACAAATAAATTCTCCGGCTTGAGGTCGCGATGAATGATTCCTTTCTCGTGAGCCGCCGCCAGTCCATGCGCCACTTGCAAGGCGTAGTCCAGAGTCTTACGTACGGGAATTGACCCGCTGCGCAGCCGTTCCCGCAGCGTCTCACCCTCAAGCAGTTCGGATACCACGTAAGGCGAACCTTCGCTCGTGCCAATATCAAACACCGCCAGAATGTTGGGATGATTCAGGGCGGCCGTAGACAGCGCTTCTTGTTCAAAGCGCCGCATCCGATCGGAGTCAAGAGAGAGTGCCTGCGGCAAAACCTTGACCGCCACTTCCCGCCGAAGGCGAGGATCGCGAGCGCGATACACCTCGCCCATGCCGCCCGCGCCTAAGAGGGAGACAATTTCATACGGTCCAAGCTTGGTGCCCGAGGTCAGGTTCATGAGTGGGCGAGATTATAACCTAGGAAGCGAAACGTAGACACGGAGCGTGTCCCGTCTGCCGCGCGCGGTATAGGAGGTTGCGCATCGCCGGAATGAAGGACAGTTACGTCCTTGGCGCGGTCCAAATCGGCAACTCGCAGTCTCCGCCGGCTCGAACAAAGCGACTCTCAGGCGAGAATGCCAATGGGATCATGGGGTCCATGTGATTCCAGCGATAGAAGTTTCCGGCACCCATGCTTGGCAAAACTCGTCAAAGCCTGCCGGATCCCGCACTTCGTTCAATCTCTTAAAAAGGCCGCCGTGGAGATTCCGCTAGGTCCCGGCCGTACCCAAGCTGCTGTTGTCTTTCCCGCTGCCTCCGCGTTCCCATCGCTATGGTGCGACACGGGCCCGAAACATCTTCGATGCAAAAGTGATTGAGCCGGAGTCGAACCGCGACCGTGGCCTTGCTAACTTTATTGTCCATCGGTCGTCGGATTTACCCGGAGGAAAACGCCGTGATTAAGACGCGAGCAATGCGGCTAGCAGGTGCTGTCGTTTGTTTATCCATCTCCGTCGTAGCGCAGACCGGACAGGCCCGCGAACACTTCGATCACAGCACGGTCCTCTAGGACTGGGTTACCAACACCCGCGGTGAGAAGCTCCGTACTTTTATTACGCGCCCCAACAACGCCTCCGGCAAAGTGCCAGCAATATTCTTCGTCGGCTGGCTGAGCTGCGACAGCATGGAATACGCGGATCCTGACACCCGTGACGGTTTCGGCATTCTCCTCCGCCGTCTCATTGACCAATCCAGATACGCTACCGTGCGCATGGACAAGCCCGGAGTGGGTGAAAGCCAAGGCGATTGTGCCAAGGCAGACTTCGAAAGCGAAATGGGAGGCTGGCGGGCCGCCTTCGATGCTATGCCGAAATACGACTTCATTGATCTTGATCGTGTGTTCGTTATCGGCCTGAGTAACGGCGGTGGATTCTCTCCTTTGGCCGCCCGCGATCACCCGGTACGGGGTTTCATTTCCTGTGGCTCGTGGGGACGTACATGGTACGAGCACATGTTGGAGCTGGAACGCCGCCGACTCACGGCACCTGAAAGGTCGCCGGCTGAGGTTAATGCCGCGGTCAAGGCTTTTACCGAGTTCTATGCTCTGGACCTAATGAAAGGGATGAGCCCTGCCCAGGTCCTTGCCCTGCACCCCGAATGGGAAAAACTTTGGTACGACTCGCCTGAACCTCGGCGAGGTCTGGCAGAGCGTCGACGCTCCCGTACTTGTCGTCCGCGGCGCTGGCGACAACATCATGAGCCGGGCAGACAGCGAAGCCATTGTGCAGATCGTCAACCACGTCCATCCGGGACACGCTCGCTATCTCCAGATCGACGACATGGCACATGACCTTACTGTGCACGCCACGTTCTAGGACCCACTCATCCCGACCATCCTGAACTGGATCAAGGAACAGCTGCCCCGAACTAGTTCCTGCATGAGTTCGCCCAATGAAAATGGCCCTCAGTGAGTGCGTCAGGTCGACGAGTTGTTGTGGCCCTTCCACTCGCTTAGAGTAATGGCGAAGATCGCGTCATCGACCAATTCACCTTTGAACCAAAGACTTTTGACACGATGAGCTTCTCTTCGCATCCCCACCCCTTCCAGTAACCTCACGGATCGCAAATTTCGCGGATCTACCGATCCGAATACCCGATCTTTCTCGAGTCCAACCAGGAGGTACCGCAGCAGAGCTCGTAAAGTTTCGTTCGCATAACCTCGCCCCTGGAACTCCGGGGCCAACGCAATCCCAACCTCGGCGTGACTGGGCTCGGTTTCGAGTACTGAAAACCGCAATCACCGATCAGTTCGCCGCAGGCGGGGAGGACAATCCCAATCTGATACCACGATCCCGGGCGTCCGGGCTCCGTTTCGCAAAGGCCGCGGATGTATAGCCGAATGGCCTCAGCGGATTCTGTACCCCACGACTGGAATCGGGAAACCTCGGGCCGACTCCGGTATTCGAAGATTCTTTGGGCGTCGTTCCCGGTTAGATCGCGAAGTGCCAGGCGTTCAGTCAGTATCTCTGCAAACATTATGACCGCAAGGCTATCACTAGAGAGGCAGTCGGCGAGGGAGTCAATCGGCGAAAGCACGCGATCACAAGCCTGCGAAATTGGGGAGAGAAGAAGCGCTGTTTAAGGCGACCGCACTCACCGACAAAATCTTTCCTTCAGGCGCAGCGCGACCGCCATTCTCGCCGGGTTCCCCCGGGTGGGGTTGCTGAACGCAGGTTTGGCAGGCGGCAGCCATCACCTGAAAGGAACGGTAGTGGTGCAGTTTGAATTTGCACCACTACCAATTTCTCTTGCAATTTCCCTGCTCCGGATTATCATGTCACTGAATCTGGTTGTAGTCACCCCCCACTACTACAACAATCGCACGTGGCGCATGCCACTCCCGAAATCCTGAGTTCAAGAAATTAAGGATGGAAACGGTACTCAGCAAGCCAGGTTGGGCTGCTGCGCGCCACAGCATGCTCGACGTTGCACGCAGGTGAATCTCAAGTTTTCGGTCTTGCGCTTCAACTCTCAACCAACAGCATTTAACCCTCAACCCAGGAATTCTTAAGTTTAGAGAGGACAAACATGAAAGCATTACGCGCCATCAGTATGATTTGTGTGGTTCTGCTGGCCGGGTTCGGTATCGTTAGCGCCCAGGACTCAGCCATATCCACGAATCAACCAACCTTTTCCCAGCATGCATCTTCCGACGTCGTCCACACCACGGCGCTGTCCCGGGAGATCGGCGTAAAGCGACTCCACAGCGGCCCTCCTTCCGTCCGGATGGGCGCACCCCTGAAGCTGCGGGCGCGGGCGCGGCATACTGCCAAGCCGATGATCTCTGGCACCATCACCTATATCTGCGACCCCAGTGTAGCGGCCGCCACGTGCAACTACCTGAACACGGTAGTCGCTAGCGATTACAGCAGCACCTTCACCAACGCGAACGCCAGCATCTACATTACCTACGGCACGACAGGTCTCGGCGAGAGTGAACAGTACTTCAACTTGTTTCCCTACAGCCAATACGTGGCCGCCCTCACCAGCAACACGAGCCAGAGCGCAATCCAAGTTGCCGCCCTATCCGCGCTGAATACTTATGACGCCACGCCGTACGGCAGTGACAACGTCAACGTCACCGGCGCTCTCGGCACCGCTCTCGGCTTCACCGGGCTGACCGGCATCCAGGTCGGCGGCATCTCCTGCACCCTGGGTATTACTCCAGGATGCTACAACGCGATCATCACCGTTACCAACGCTGCGGACACGTTTTACTACGACAACCTCGGAGGAACCGAGCCTGCCGACGAGTACGACTTCTACGGTGTGGTGGAACACGAAACCGACGAAGTGCTCGGCACCTCTTCGTGCATCAGCACACAAGATCCGAGTGGGCTGCTGACCGACCCCTGCGATTTTGCTGGTGGTACCGGTACTCCCTCGGCGGTCGATCTGTACCGTTATAACAGCGCAGGAGAACTCGCCCTTAACAGCAGCTACATCGGCCTGGCCAGTGCGCCCGCCGGAGCGTATTTCTCTTACAACGGCGGCACCACGAACGGAGCGAACGGGGTAGCGAATACTCCGAAGGTCTACAACACTTTGGCCAATGGCGACGACTACGCCGACTTTCTCTCCAGTACTCCCGACTGCGGAACCGACATCGCGGTTCAGGATGCGGAGGGCTGCCCCGGCGAAGACGCTGGCCTCACCATCCTCAATGACGGTGGTGGCGAAATCAACATCCTCAATGCGGTTGGATATAACGTTCCTACGGCTGCGAATTTCTCGCTTTCCGCCAGCCCGAATAACGTAACCATCACGCAGGGCGGTAGCAGCGGAACCAGCACCATCACGATCACTCCATCGAACGGCTTCACTGGCAACGTCACTCTTACGGCTACGGGCCTGCCCAACGGTGTGACGGCGATTTTCAGTCCCAATCCCGCCACCACAACCAGTACGCTGACCCTGGCGGCTTCCGCCACGGCAGCTACCGGAACGGTCACGGTAACAATCACAGGCACATCGGGCTCGTTGACGAATAGCACAACGCTAAGCCTCACCGTGAATGCTCCCCAGAACTTCAACCTCTCCGCTTCGCCGAACAGCGTGACCATAACGCAAGGCACCAGCGGAACCAGCACCGTCACCATCACTCCGTCGAACGGCTTCAGTGGCAGTGTCACTCTTGGCGCTACGGGCTTGCCCACCGGCGTGACGGCGATTTTCAATCCCAATCCCGCAACCACAACCAGCACGCTAACCTTGACGGCGTCCGCCACGGCAGCCACAGGAACGGTCACGGTAACAATTACCGGCACGTCGGGCTCGTTGACCAACAGCACAACGCTTAGCCTCACGGTGAATGCTTCTGGCGGCCAAGTGATTGCTGTACCTGCAAGCGTCAACTTCCCGAACGTCGTTATTGGCCACACTCACAGCGTGAATGTGAAACTGGAGAATGTGGGAACCACGGCAGTGGAGATCGGCTCCGTTTCGCTTACGGTCATCGATGGAGATGCGAGCGACTTCAGCTTCCACCGCTTCTGCGGCAGCCCACTTAAACCCGGCAAGAGTTGCATCATCGGGGTCACTTTCTCACCCGACGCAGTGGGAACGGACACGGCCACTCTGAACGTCCCGACCAACGCTCCGGGCAGCCCAGTGGAAGTTCCCTTGACGGGCACGGGGGTGAACAAGAAATAACACTGCCAGTCTTTAGTCTTTAGGCAGTCCAATCGGTAAGTATGGCCGGACGGCAAAACCGTCCGGCCTTTTTTCTGCGAAGCAAAAAGCCCCGGCCATTGACCGACCGGGGCGTTGCAGTAACTAGCTCGACCGAACCGAGTGCACTTAACTTCCCGCAGGCGTTTGCGGATGACGTTCGCACTTGTCACCGCCGCAGCACTTCGTCGCTGTCTTGTCGCCTTTGGCCTCACCGCAGCTCGTGCCATCCTTGCAGCAGCCATTCTTCTTGCATTCGTTCAAGGCCGTTTTCATGTCCTTGCCTTCGCAGCAAGACTTGCCTTCTTTCGCTTCACACTTGTCTTTGCCGCAGCACGACGCGGCGTCCTTGGCATCAGCCGCATCATGATGGCAGCAACCTTTGCCGTCTTTCATGTCGGCCATGTTGCGATGACAGCATCCTTCGGCTTTCGGCGCCGGAGTCGAGTTCGGCGCCGCTGGAGACGCCGAGTTTTCCTGCGCCCATCCAACCAGCGCGAGGCACAGAATCAAAGCAAACAATCTGAATTTCATAAAAGCTCCTTATTAAAGTTGTGAAAAAAGTTATGAGAACGGTTGAGGCACGCGGCCCGCTTGCAGCCGCAGAAAAGGGAGTCAGAAGAAAGAGGAGTCTAGATCCGAAGAATCATGCCCAGCGTTCCCGGAGGAGAACCGGGAGCAACGACGCTCGCCAAAGAAACGCGCGACGCGGATTGGATAGGTGTGAGTTCAGCACTCTTCGCTGCGGCGATCTCACGCGAGAGTTTGCGTCCGGCACTAACCGGCGCAGGCACATTCTGCCGACCGCGCACAAAACAGCAGCGATGCTCATTGTGGCAAGGCAGGCTGAGGGCAGCGATCTCCAGCCCATCCGCACTCTCGGTCTTGTTGACCCTGGGACAGCACGGATGTCCCGCAGGCATGGCGTGATTATGATTATGAGCGGCCATAGGCGCAGCCATGTCATGCGCCCCATGCGTATGCCACGCATGCATGACGAACATCGGCGCCAGCATCATCTCTGCCCAAGCCACAATGACCACAAGCAGTGCCGCCGCAATGGACTTCTTCACCATGTTGTCTCAGTCTGGCAGATCAATGCCAGCTGGGCTGTGACACCAATCACACGGTTTTGGGTTACGCAGACGTTCCTACAGATGTCTTGCAAAACATTCCCACAGACAGCAAGAGCTATTCCACCAGGCTCTCCAGCGCCGCCCGCAACTCGCGAAAACGAAACATATATCCGCTAGCCCCGAGTTTTCCAGGCTGATCTCTTGTGCTGGCCAACAACATCTCCTCGGCCGCCTGCTTGCCAAACGCCAGCCGCAGCGCAAACTCCGGCACAGGAAAAATCGCCGGACGTCTCAGCACCGAAGCCAGTGTCTTGGTGAACTCCGCATTGCGCACGGCGTTTGGCGCCACCAGATTCACCGCGCCCGCCAGCGACTCCGTGCCGATCGCGTGCTGAATCGCTCCCACGATGTCGTCCACGTGAATCCAACTCATCCACTGCCGACCGGATCCCATCCGTCCGCCCAGCCCCAGCCTAAACGGAGTCAGCATCTTTCCCAACGCTCCGCCGCTCGCGCTCAACACCAGCCCAATGCGAATATTCACCGTGCGAATGCCCACCTCAGCCGCAACTCGGCTGGCATCTTCCCACTCGCTGCAAACCTCAGGCAGAAATCCTCGCCCAATCGGCTCTTTTCTCCCAGAATTTCGTCGCCTCGATTCCCGTAAAACCCAATCGCCGATGCGCATACGAACACGCGCGCCTTGGCGTCAGTCTGCACCAACGCCAAAGGAACGCATTCGTTGACAGCGGCAGTGGATGGGCGTAGGTTCTTGGTACTATAACCAGCCAGCAACGCGCCCACGGAATGCGATGATGACCGATAGTAGCGATCCTCATCGGGACCAGTATCTGAAGAGCGCCAATCGGAAACCGCGAAGCGAGGCATGGGAGGGCTCCCGCAGGAACACCGGCGAACTGTCTCCCGCGGAGCAGGTTGGTGTTTCTGAGTTGCTTTCGAAGGTTTCCGAAAGGTGGGGATTCTGATCGGATGGCATCCACTTTTTTTCGCTCTATTCGTTCTCTTGAGGCCGACAACTCGCAGCGCTCGTACCTCGGCCTCGTCCTGGCAGCGTCGCTGCTGACCGCATGGATTCTGTGGTTCTTTCTGGCGCACGTGTCGGTGTACGCGGTCACAAACAAAGCTGACTTGGAAGTGGACCGGGCGGCGCATCCCGTTGAATCCGTCGTCATCGGCCGCGTCGTGGCGACCCATATGGTGCTTGACCAGGAAGTAAAGGCCGGGGATGTCCTGGTGGAGCTCGACTCCGGAACGCAGCAATTTCAGCTTACCGAAGAGAAGACACAACTGGCGGGCGCAAATCCGCAGATCCGTTCCCGCGAAGAACAGATTGCCTCGGAAGAGCAGGCACTGCTGCAGGATCAGCAGGCGTCAAAGGATGCCCTGGAGGAAGCGCGCGCGCATTACAGCGAAGCGGAAGCTGCGGCACAGTTTGCACAGGCTGAAGCGGAACGATTGCGCAAGATGTACAGCGCCGGCGTAATCGCCGAGCTGGATCTGAATCGGAGCCTCGCCGACTCCCGGCAGCGCCGGGCGGCAGCCGACAGCCTGCATTATGCGGTTGTGCGCCTGGAAGGAGAGCAGCGCGCGCGGACCAACGAGAGAAAGGCGCATATCGAGCAACTGACGGGAGAGCTCAACAAGTTGCGCGGCGACAAGGCCACGGCTGGTGTGACCATACAACGGTTGGAAGAAGAGGTGGGTCGACGTTGGATACGCGCTCCGATTGACGGAAGGCTGGGCGAGGTGGCGCCCTTGAGGGTCGGGGCGGTCGTCCACGAAGGGGAAAAGCTGGCGGCGGTCATCCCGACCGGAAAGCTGCGGGTAGTGGCGAACTTTGACCCGCCGGTGGCTTTGGGCCGCATTCGCCCAGGGCAGCACGCACGTCTGCGGTTGGAAGGCTTTCCCTGGGCGGAGTATGGAAGCGTCGGCGCAACTGTCAGCAATGTGGCGAGCGAGATTCGCGATGGCAGCATCCGCGTGGAAATGGCGCTTGATTCCGGCTCCGACTCTCACATTCCTCTGCAACACGGGTTGCCTGGCTCGGTGGAAGTGGAGATCGAAACCCTCTCACCGGCCAATCTCGTGCTGCGCAAAGCGGGAAGTTGGCTGGCTGGCCCCAAAAACAATTTCACAAACCTAAGCACGGTGATAGGGCAATGAATCCGGGCCGGAGACGCATACTGGTTCCAGAAGTCGTACAGACTTCCGCTATGGACTGCGGGCCGGCGGCTTTGAAATGTCTGGCCGAGGGATTCGAAATACCCGTCAGTTACGGTCGCTTGCGTGAAGCCTGCCAGACCGACGTGGATGGCACTTCCATTGACACAATGGAGGAAGTTGCGCGCCAGCTTGGTCTGGATGCCGAGCAGATCATGGTGCCCGCCGACTTTCTGTTGCTTCGGGAAGCCAATCTCTTGCCCGCGATCGCGGTTGTTCTGCGCGCGAGCAAGGTCACCCACTTCGTGGTTGCGTGGCGGGAACTCGGCGGCCTTCTGCAAGTCATGGATCCCGCGGTCGGCCGGCGATGGGAAGAGAAAGCACAATTTGTTTCCAGCCTCTATATCCATACCCTTCCGGTTCCCGCCGAGGGCTGGAGGGAGTGGGCGGAGTCGGAAAAATTCACCCTGCCCGTGCGGCGGAAGCTGGACGATTTGGGCGTCTCGGGAAAGACAGCTACGCACTTGATCGACTCTGCTCTGAACGCTCCCGGCTGGCGAACTCTAGCCCGCCTGGAGGCAGGCACACGAAGCCTGGGCGCTATTGTACGATCCGGAGCCTTGCGCCGCGGAAACGAGGCCGGGCAGGTTTTGGAACGGCTGCTCGAGCAGGCCAGTCGAGACTCGGAAGACGGCCGCAGCGTGATCCCGTCCAATTATTGGTCTGCGTGGCCAGCGCCGCCAGAAGACGGAGAAGAACGAGTCTTCTTCAAGGGCGCGGTGCTGGTGCATGTGAAAGGACCCCGCTCGGAGTCTGCGGAAATGGGACGGGGAAAGCTTCCACCCGAAGTGGCTGCCGCGCTGGAAGAGAAATCGATCCGGCCAGCCGCTGAACTATTGCCGATGTTGAAGGCGGATGGATTGGGCGCGCCTGTGGCTGTTGTGACCGCTCTCGGAATTGCGACCCTGGGAGTGTTCGTCGAGGCAATTTTATTTCGCAGCTTGCTGGATATGCCCCGCGAATTTGGGCCGCCGGGGCAGCGGCTTGGCGTAATGGCGGCCCTACTGATTTTCCTGACTGCCCTCATGCTCCTGGAACTGCCAATCGCATCGGGCATCATGCGCATCGGCCGGCATCTCGAAGCACGCCTGCGTACCGCCTTCCTCGAAAAAATTCCTAAGCTGGGGGACAGATACTTTCATAGCCGCCTGACCTCCGACATGGCAGAGCGCAGTCATAACACGCACCGCATAAGGCTGTTGCCGGCATTGGGTGGGCAGCTCCTCCGTTCCGTGTTCGAATTGATCGTTACGGTTGCCGGAATCATCTGGCTGGACCCTCGGCTGGCGCTGCCGGCGCTTATCGCCGCCTCGCTTGCCGTAGGCTTGCCCCTGCTCCTGCAGCCGAGACTCACCGAGCGTGACCTCCGAATGCGCAATCACAATGGGGCGTTGAGTCGTTTCTATCTTGACGCTCTGCTCGGTCTCGTGCCTGTGCTCACGCATCGAGCCGAACGCTCCTTGCGGCGGGAATATGAGAGCTTGCTGGTCGAATGGGCCCATACCGCATTTTCCTTACTGCGTATGATACTTTGTGCCGAAGCCTTGCAGGGGCTGACCGGATTTGGTCTGGCGGCTTGGCTGATGCTCAACCATATCAGCCGCGCGGGAGAGGCCGGAGGAGCACTGTTGCTCGTGTATTGGTCGCTCAATCTGCCAGTGTTGGGAGAAGAAATCGTACAGGTCGCGCGTCAGTATCCTACTTACCGCAACGTCACTCTCCGCCTGCTGGAGCCACTCGGCGCCCTCGAAGACACAAACGCCAATGCCGAGCCGGCAGGCGAGGCCCCGGCGCTATCAGTCACCAGTGAACTTGAGGCTGCCGCGGAGCGATCCGAGGGAGCCGCCATTGAATTGGCGAAGGTGAATGTTCATGCGGCGGGACACACAATTCTGGCGGAGATCGACCTGAAGATTGAGCCGGGCGAACATGTAGCCATTGTCGGGGTCTCGGGTGCGGGCAAATCGAGCTTGCTCGGCTTGCTTCTGGGATGGCATAGACCGGCGGAGGGTAGCGTGGTGGTGGATGGGGCTGCCCTGGAAGGCGTCGTCCTGGACCGGTTACGCGGGCAGACGGCGTGGGTCGATCCCTCCGTGCAACTATGGAATCACTCTCTGTTTTCCAATCTCTGTTACGGCAACCCGGACGCAGTGCCCACCGCGGGCTTACTGGAGCAATCCAATCTGCGCCAGCTTCTTGAAAAATTGCCCGATGGACTGCAGACCGATCTCGGAGAGAGCGGTGGCCTGGTTTCTGGCGGGGAAGGTCAACGCGTCCGCTTTGGGCGTGCCCTGTTGAAACAAGGCGTTCGCCTGGCTCTTCTCGACGAACCTTTCCGCGGTCTTGATCGGCAGCAACGGCGAGAGCTGCTGGCGCGTGCTCGCGATCACTGGGAAGACATAACCTTGCTCTGCGTCACCCACGACGTGGGCGAGACCATAGGATTTCCTCGTGTTCTGGTGATCGAGAATGGCCGTATCGTCGAGGACGGAGACCCGGAAGAGCTTGCGCGACAGGTGAATTCTCGCTATCGAGCGCTCTTGGAAGCCGAGGAGAGTGTTCGGGAAGGATCGTGGTCGAGTGGCGCCTGGCGGCACTTGCGGCTGGATCAGGGACGTCTGGTGGAGGAGCGACAACGGACGCCGGTATGAAAGTAAAACTGACATCAAGATTCGAAAAAGACGACCCACCTCTGCCTTTCTGGTCATTATCGCAGCTCGGATCGGGCCTCGAAGCTCTGGCGCGCCGGAGCAAGCTCGAGCCTTCTTCTGTGCCGGTACCGCATCCGCCGAGCTCACTTGCTGCTTCGGACGATGCAGCCGCAAGCCGAGACGCGTTGAATCAGTGGATCGAGTCGGCGGCCAACTGGCTGGGTGTCGAGGCTGAGCCGTCGGCTGTACCGTACGAAGGATTGGAGCAACTGCTGGAAAACGCGGGGCCGGCCGTGCTGCAAGTGCCAGGAAACGGTCCCCTTCGCTTCCTTCTTCTCCTGCCTCGAACCCTTTTTCCCCGAGGGCGGGGACGTATCGCGGTACTCGCTCCCGATCTGCGCACGGTTTCCTTGCGGATAGACGCCGCCCGCGCTTTGTTCTGTAGCGCGCTGGAGGAAACAGTGGCGCCGGAGCTGGACCGCCTGCTCAACGAGACCGGCATCCCGGAGGCGCGCCGCCGAGCAGCGCGGGCGGCACTCCTGCTCGAACGTTTGCGAGCCAAGGAGGTTGGCGGATGCCGGTTGCTTCGTCAGTCCCCAGGCGCCGGCTTCTGGAGTCAGGCGAAGCGACTCCACTTGCCGCGGCGCTTGGGTGCACTACTGCTATCGTTTGCCGCTGAATACTTTTTGCTGATTCTTTCTTGGTGGCTCATCGGGCAGGCCGTGCTCTCCGGGCACTTAGACCACGGCTGGTTGTTCGCGTGGGCGCTGATTCTGCTCACATTGGTTCCTTTCCGTATTTTGAGCACTTGGCTGCAGGGCGTTCTGGCCGTACACGGGGGCGCCATCTTCAGGCAGCGCCTACTTTTCGGTGCCCTCCGCCTAAGACCTGAGGAAATTCGCCACAAGGGAGTCGGCCAATTTCTCGGCGAGGTCATGGAATCGGAAGCCCTCGAATTGTTGGTGTTGCTTGTCGGTTTTCAGGGATTGACTGCTGCCATCGAGTTGATTGCCGCGGAAATCGTTCTCTCCAAAGGTTTAGGTCGCGGACTGGAGTTGATTTTGTTGCCACTATGGCTCGCGCTTACGCTGTTTATGGGAATGCGCTACTTCCGTCAACGGCAGCGGTGGACCGAAACCCGGCTGTCGATGACCAACGATCTCACCGAACGAATGGTCGGGCACCGTACCCGCCTCGCGCAGGAAGCTCCTCAACACTGGCACGATGACGAAGATGAGGCGTTGGCGCGTTACCTGGAAATGTCGGAAGGGATGGACGGAGCCGCCGCCCAGCTAACGGCTCTCGTGCCTCGCGGCTGGCTGCTGGTCGGCATGCTCGGTTTGACTTCGGCCTTTGTGGCAAGCCAGGGACCGAATATAACGCTGGCGATTTCTCTGGGTGGAATTTTGTTGGCGTATCGTGCGCTGAAAAGATTTTCTTCAGGCCTGATTTCCTTTGCCGACGCGGTCATCGCCTGGCGACAAGTTTCTCCATTATTTCAGGCAGCCGGAAGGACGCAACTCCATGGCTCTCCCGCCGTTGCGCTCACGCCCGCCGCTGAAACTGACGAAAATGAAACACCGACCGTGATGGAGGCTCACGACCTGATTTTCCGTTACCAGGACCGGGGTGAGCCGGTATTAAAGGGATGCAGCCTGATCGTTCGTCGAGGCGACCGGCTGTTGCTCGAAGGGTCGTCCGGCGGAGGCAAATCTACCCTCACTTCGCTCCTGGTTGGCTTACGAGTGCCGCAATCGGGCCTCATCTTGCTGCATGGGCTCGACCGGCAGACTTTGGGCGATGAAGGCTGGCGGCGGCGCGTCGTGTCAGCGCCGCAGTTTCACGAGAACTATGTGCTCAGCGAAACCTTCGCCTTCAACCTTCTAATGGGGCGCCGCTGGCCGCCCCATAGAGAGGATATGCAGGAGGCGACAGCGATCTGTAGCGAACTCGGGCTCGAACCCCTGCTGAATAAAATGCCCGCGGGAATGTTGCAGATGGTCGGCGAGACAGGCTGGCGGCTCTCCCACGGCGAACGTAGCCGCGTTTATATTGCCCGTGCATTGTTGCAGGACGCGGAAGTAGTGATTTTTGACGAGAGCTTTGCGGCGCTCGATCCGGAAAACGTCAGGCTGGCGCTCGAATGCGTGCTGCGCCGGGCGCGCACTCTGATGGTGGTTGCACATCCGTAAGAAAAGTTTCGGCAGACTCAATTAGAATTGCAGGCCCAAGAGGTTGGCGGAGGTCGATCGATGATCGGCAAGACACTTCGGTCCTACCGGATCGAGTCCAGGCTGGGTGCCGGCGGAATGGGTGTGGTGTATAAGGCCGTCGACTCGCATCTCGATCGAACGGTTGCGATCAAGATTCTGGGCGCCTCCGCCGCCAGCGCAGACCATGAAAAGCGGTTCGTGCAGGAAGCGAAGTCTGCTTCTTCCCTCAATCATGCGAACATCGTTACCATTTACGACATCGATACCCAGGAGGTGGATGGCGCGCCGGTTCGCTACATTGCCATGGAGTATGTGGCCGGCGAAACCCTGGATCACTTGATCGGGCGCAAGGGCCTGCGGGTTCGCACCGCTCTGAAATATGCCGCGCAGATCGCCGACGCGCTCGCCACGGCGCACGCGGCCGGAATTATTCATCGCGATTTGAAGCCCTCGAACGTGATCGTCACCCCGCAAGGGGTGGTCAAAGTTCTTGATTTCGGCCTCGCCAAGCTGAACGAGGAAGCCGAAGCCGATGCGTTCGCAGAAACCGAGCATGGTGACGGCGTTCCGCTCACCGAAGAGGGAACGATTCTGGGCACCGTGGCTTATATGTCCCCGGAGCAGGCCGAAGGCAAGAAAGTCGATTTCCGTTCGGACATTTTTTCGTTCGGTTCCGTGCTCTACGAAATGCTCACCGGACAGCGCGCCTTCGCGGGCAAATCCAAACTGTCCTCACTTTCGGCGGTCCTGCACAAAGAACCGCCACCTCCCTCGGAGGTTGTCCCGGATATCCCACCGGAACTCGAGCGGATTATTGCCCGGTGCATGAAGAAGGATCCGGCGCGTCGTTGGCAGAGTATGGCCGACGTAAAGGTCGCCTTGGATGAACTGCGGGAGGAGATGGAATCGAGCGGCACCGATTCCAGAAGGCCAACCGTTGCGAAAAGCACCGCACTGCTCCCCCGTCGCTGGCTCATCTTGGGTGCCCTGAGCCTGCTGCTGATTGGACTCGCTCTCGGCGCCTACGCCGCCCGAAGGGCCTTACGCGCGGCGCCACTCACCTTTCAACGGCTCACCTTCCGCCGCGGCGACGTCACGGCGGCGAAATTTGGACCCGGTGATGCGATCGTTTACAGCGCCGAGTGGGACGGCGCTCCCTCGACCTTGTTTTCCACGCAGCCGGGAAATCGTGAGGCCAGGAGCCTGGGTCTTCCGGCGGGGAAGATTCTATCCATCTCCCATGCCGGCGAAATGGCGATTCTGCTGGGCGGCGACGGGGCAGGTACACTCGCGCGTGTTCCCTTTAGCGGCGGCGCCCCGCGGGAATTGCTGGAAAATGTCAGCGCCGCGGACTGGAGCCCGAGCGGCGACACCTTAGCCGTGGTGCGAACGAATGCTGGGAAATATCGCGTGGAGTATCCCGTCGGGACCGTTCTTTCCGAGAACAGCGCGCGTCCCCAAGAAGCGCCACGAGTTTCGCCCGATGGCAAGCTCGTGGCATTTTTTGACTACGATTCGGAAGTTGGAGATTACTCAGTATGCGTGGTTGGCCCCAACCGGCCTAAGCAAGTGCTCTCCCCGGGATGGCGCTCGGAGGGTTCGCTCAACTGGTCTCCGCGGGGAGATGAAATCTGGTTCTCCGCCGCCCAGCCCGGTGGCGATCCCGTGCTGTACGCGGTGGATCTTACGGGTAAGCGGCGATTTCTCACCCAAGCTCCCGGTTATATTGTTATGCAAGACGTGGCGGCGGACGGTCGCGTACTGCTCAGCACCGTTAACTCACGCCTGGGCATTCGTTTTGTTGACTTCGACCATTCCATCGAACGCGACCTGGCCTGGCTCGACGCTTCCTTGCTTTACCAGCTTTCGAACGACTCCAAGAGCATAGTCTTTGCGGAACTCTCTTATGGCGAAGGTCGCAACCCGGCTATCTATCTGCGGAAGACCGACGGCTCCGCCGCCATACGCCTGGGATATGGCAATCGCCCCTCGCTCTCGCCCGATGGCAAATGGGTAATATGCATCCGTCGCGATCCCGGGCGTTCGCGGCTGATGTTGCTCCCAACCGGACCGGGAGAGTCGCGTTTTCTGAATGTTGAAGGCGTGTACTTCGAGTCGCTCGGGTGGTTCCCCGATAGCAAGCGGATTATCTACACGGGAAATGAGTCGGGGCATCCGGTTCGCGCCTGGATGTATGACCTCGATTCGGAAAAGACTGCATCGCTGACTCCGGAAGGAACGAAGGGAACCCAAGTATCACCCGACGGCCGGTGGCTCGTGATTGCTGGTCCGCATCGCTTGTCACTGGCGCCGATCGGAGGCGGAGCGACTCGGATCATCAGTGAGTTGCAGGACGGCGAGGCGGTGGTGCGGTGGAGTGGCGATGGAAGCCATCTTTTCCTGAAGCGGCCGGAAGGGGAGACCCTCAAGCTTAGCCGGCTCGACGTCGCCACCGGACACAAGGAACCCTGGAAAACCGTCCAGGCTCCCGAACCTGGCGCCGAATTTCTCGGAGACCTGGCATTATCGGCGGATGGGAAGGCATGCGCTTTCTCTTTTCAGCACGATCTTGCCAATCTCTTTCTGGTAAAGGGTCTGAAGTGAGAACCTGGGATCTCGGGACGGGGCGTTGAACTTCTGGCATTGGTTTCATAACTACAGCGTGCTCGTGGTGCGCAGGTTTTTCACCCGTGACGCTCCGGGCCGGTACCAATGCGGAGCTTAGCCATTCGGAAGATCACCTTTACGCTCGTCGCTGGCGCTTCGGGGTGAGATTCAATGTCCGGATCAGCCGGAACAGGTGGTTGGGATGCACGCCGAGGATACCTGCCGCCTCAGTATAGTTCCCCTCCGCTTGCTCAATTGCCTGCTCAATGAGTTTCTTTTTCGCTTCCCGGATGCCATCGTGGAGAGCCGTAACCTGCTCCCCCGAACTTGCCGTCGCCTCGAGAACCGAATCGGGCAGGTCCTCGGGCAGGATTAATTCCGTTGAGCCCAACACGACCGCCCGCTCAATGGCGTTCTCGAGCTCCCGCACATTGCCAGGCCAGGCATAGCGCACCAGGCAGGCTCGGGCCTTGGGAGAAATACCAACCACGCGCCGGTTGACTTTTTCACTGTAGCGAGCCGCAAAGTAAGCGGCGAGCAATGGAATATCGTCCACACGTTCCCGCAGGGGCGGTACCACGATGGAGACGACGTTGAGCCGATAATAAAGGTCCTGCCGGAATTTTCCATTGCGTGACGCTTCGTTTAGATCGACATTGGTCGCAGCAATCAGCCGGATGTCGAGTTTAACGGGGCGCGTGCCGCCCACGCGTTCGAACTCGCGCTCCTGCAGAACCCGCAACAGTTTAGCCTGGAGCGGCGCGGCCAGTTCGCCAACTTCATCGAGAAACACGGTTCCGCCCTCGGCGGTTTCCAGTTTTCCTTTTTTCTGCGCAACCGCACCCGTAAAGGCGCCTTTTTCATGGCCAAACAGCTCGCTCTCTAGCAACGTGTCGACGATCGCGGCGCAATTGATTGCCACAAACGGCCTGTCGGCACGTGCGCTGTTGCTATGGATGGCGCGCGCAACGAGTTCTTTTCCGGTGCCGCTTTCGCCCTGGATCAAGACAGTCGATTCTCTCGGCGCCACTCGCGAGACAAACTGGTAGATCTCGCGCATGCGCTCACCTTCACCCACCATGCTGTGCTGAATGTCGAGTTCCCGCTGCAAGCGGCGATTCTCATCCCCGAGCCGGTCCAAGTGGCTCTCGTTTTCCATCGCCAGTGCGGTCACGTTCCCGAGCGCGGTCACTAACTGCAGGAGTGCGGAATCGAAACGGGCTCTTTGCGAGCTGGTATCGAGATAAAGTACACCCAGAAGTTTCTCCTGAACTTCGAGGGGAACGGCCAGCACGGCGTGCACCCGTGGTTCCAGCAGGCTCTCCGCCTCCCGAAACGTCTCATCGCCGGGTACATCGTTGCAAAGCACGGCCAAATGTTCTTGGATCACTCGTTTCAGAATCGTTTGGCTGACCTGAATCGGCTGATTCGGGCCCAGCTTGCGATCGCATCCGATTACGGAGGTGAATCCTTCATTCCCTTCTTCAGTCAACAGTATGGCCGCGCGGTCGGCCGGGGAAATCTCCAGGACGGCTTCGAGCACTCTCTGCTGCAGCGCAGCCAGGCCGTGCACTGAGTTCAGACTCGTGCTGAAGCTGAGGAGCACGTTCAGATCGCGAACCGTACGCTCTGTCGCGTCCAAGACGCGTAGCCGGGCAGGCTGCAGGTAAATCGCATCTTGCTTCCGCAAGACCAGCGTGGCGCCGCTCGGTGTGGGAGCGGAATCAAGCTTCAAAGAAGCACCCTCGGCGGAAGGCTCTGATGGCAGACCTTGAAATACCAACACCGACTTGCCAATCCGGATCTGGTCGCCATCGGCGAGCAGGCGCTCCTTAACCGGCACATTGTTCACGAAAGTGCTGTTCCGGCTATCCAGATCCTTGATCAGAAATCCCTGGCCATCCCTCCGAATTACGCAGTGCCGTCGCGACACCAGCGAGTCCAGCAGGGAAATCTGGTTCGATGGCTCGCGACCGACCGAGAGCTCATGCTCTCGAAGCGGGAAGGTTTTGCCTTCAAGCGGCCCGGCGAGCGCTTCCAGCCTAGCTGGACTGGAGAAAAGGCCCTCCGGATCGGGATCGTGCTTCACCCGACGAGTATACCAACCGCCCATTTTGCCTGCTCCCTAACATAAATGTGAGGTCACCCAACCTTCTTGCTAGGTGGGTCGGGACGAGCGCCGGCCAGAGCGGCGCGCTCCCGGGGCACACTGTTAGGTATCTCCATTCTTCTCAACGCGAGGGCGACAGGCGACATCGACCTGAACCGGCGGGCTACCTTTGGCACGTCTCTTGCATTACCTGAGTGCGTTACAGCAAATTGACAAACAAGAAATTGCAGAAGAAAGGAGAAATCCGATGAAAGTCAAGACGAACACGAAAGCCGGAAATGCACTGTGGGGCAGCTAATTCGACTGCTTCCCAGGTAGTCCAACCGAAAGTAGACGGCGACCGAAACAGCGAAAAACCAGGACAGGGAGAAATCCGATGAAAGTCAAGACGAACGCGAAAGCCGGAAATGCAATGTGGGGCTCCTAATTCAAGGGCTTCCCAGGCAATCCAACCGAGAGTAGACGCTGACCGAAACAGCGAGAAACCAGGACAGGGAGAAATCCGATGAAAGTCAAGACCAACGCGAAAGCCGGAAATGCAATGTGGGGCACCTAATGCAAGGGCTTCCCGGGCAGTCCAACCGAGAATAGACGCTGACCGAAACAGCGAGAAACCAGGACAGGGGAGAAATCCGATGAAAGTCAAGACCAACGCGAA